>TARA_R110002126_G_scaffold34901_2_pt1 | contig 101414 bp, 95 predicted proteins | sample TARA_R110002126 | Tara Oceans TARA_R110002126 (sample SAMEA4397536) | marine metagenome | biome: Polar Biome; feature: [DCM] deep chlorophyll maximum layer (ENVO:01000326); material: water (ENVO:00002006), including particulate matter (ENVO:01000060) such as... | depth 30 m
GTTCTACCGTATCGTTGCTGCCGACAGCCGCATGCCACGCGATGGCCGTTTTATTGAAAAGCTGGGCACATATAACCCACTGCTGGCCAAAGACAGCGAAGAGCGCGTGAAAATGGACGTTGAACGCGTCCAGTACTGGATGAGCAAAGGCGCACAGCCAACAGACCGTGTTGCACGTATGTTGGAAGCCGCTGGCGTGACCCCAAAAACAGAGCGCAACAACCCCAAGAAGGGTACACCGGGCAAGAAAGCCCAAGAGCGTGTCGAAGAGAAAGCCGCCAAGGCCGCCGCAGCAGCAGAAGCCGCAGCAGCACCAGCGGAAGAGCCTGCAGCAGACGAAGCCGCAGCAGAATAATCAAACGGTTCCCCGGCGCGGTCTTTGCTGCGCCGGGAAGCTTCAGGTATATTCGACAGCTGGCATCACTTTGCCAATGCGGGCTGTCCGATGTACTTTCTCATCAGTCTGACACCGACCGCGCCCTGACGTCGTCCCCGACCCGAAAGCCGATCATGTTCCGATTGCTGCGTCTTGTCATTATTCTTGGTTTAGGTATTGCCATTGGTATCTGGTTTGAACGTACGCTGATGAAAAGCGAATGTAAGGCTGGCGAAGGTCAATGGACCGGCACAATTTGTGTGAATTCGGAGTTATTGCAATGAACGACAAAGTATCCGTAGGCGCGATTGCGGGGTCATATGGCGTGCGCGGCGAATTGCGCATCAAAAGCTATTGTGCGGTTCCCGAAGACATTGAAAACTACAGCCCCCTGACCTCTGAAGATGGCAAGCGCAGCTTTGCAATCGCCCTCGTCCGCCCGATCAAGAACGGCTTTGTGGCCCGTATCACTGATGTGACCTCCAAGGAAGAAGCGGACGCCCTGCGCGGCACCGTGCTTTTTGCAGGCCGTGACCAGCTGCCCTCGTTGCCCGATGATGAATTCTATCACGCCGATCTGATCGGGCTTCAGGTGTTCGACACCGGCGGCACCTTGATCGGCAAGGTCAAGACAGTTCAAAACCACGGCGCGGATGATCTGCTGGAAACGCAGCTTGCGGGCACCTCGGCCACGGTATTCCTGCCCTTTACCAAGGCGGCAGTTCCCACGGTCGATCTGGCCACGGGTCGCATCATTGCCGATCCCCCCGACGGGATACTCCCCGATGCCAAGGCTGACTAAGCCGCGCCTGCAAAATGGGGCGGACTTCCAGAACTGGCACAGCCCCCGAATGCCGCGTGGCCCTGAAAAAGCGGCTCTGGAAAAGGCCAATGTGACATGACAACACCGCCCAGCAAAACAAATGCCCCAGATCGATCTGCACCGGCACGGTCCCACGGTCGCCAATCTGTCCGCGCGACGTTGAAACCGCGCGAGTTGCTGCAAGACACCCCCGATTACGCAGGCGTCTGGCGGGCCGAGATCGTGACGCTATTCCCCGAACTTTTCCCCGGCGTGCTCGGGGCCAGCCTGACAGGCCGCGCCCTGCAAGAGGGCAAGTGGCAGCTGCGTACCCACGATCTGCGCGACTATGGCATTGGCAAACACCGCAATGTCGATGACACGCCCGCAGGCGGTGGTGCCGGTATGGTGATGCGCGCCGACGTGGTCGGCCCCGCGATCGAGACAGCAATGCAAGGGGCCGCAGGGCGTTGGCCGATCCTGTACATGTCGCCGCGCGGACGCCGCTTTGATCAGGCAATGGCTGCCGATCTGGCCCAATGTTCAGGCGTTACCATGCTGTGTGGCCGTTTTGAGGGCGTCGATGAACGCGTGATCGAACACTACGGCATTACCGAAGTATCCTTGGGTGATTTTGTCATGACCGGCGGCGAACTGGCCGCGCAGGCGATGATCGATGCCACCGTGCGGCTGCTGCCCGGTGTGCTGGGCAACGCAGACAGCACGGTCGAGGAAAGCCATTCCTCGGGCCTGCTGGAACATCCACAATACACCCGCCCCGCTGAATGGATGGGGCGCGAGATACCGCCCGTTCTGATGTCGGGCAACCACGGCGAAATCGCGAAATGGCGGTTGGCCCAAGGCGAACGGCTGACAGAACAGCGCCGCCCTGATATGTGGGAAAAATACACGCCAAAACCAAAGGGCAAATCATGACAGACCTCAGCCGTACCCTTGACCACGCCCGCATTGACGAGCTGCCAAACCCATATTTCGGCAAGGTGCGTGATTGCTATGATCTGCCCGATGACCGCCGCATCCTGATATCATCGGACCGGATATCAGCATTCGACCGGATTTTGACGGCGATCCCGTTCAAGGGTCAGGTTCTGACCCAAACCGCGCGGTTCTGGTTTGATCACACCGCTGACATCTGCCCCAACCATGTGCTTGAATATCCCGACCCCAATGTGGTGATTGGCAAACGTCTGACCATCCTCCCGGTCGAGATTGTCGTGCGCGGGTATCTTGCCGGGTCCACCGGTACATCCGTTTTGACGCTGTACAAAAAAGGCCAACGCGAGATGTACGGCCATACCTTCCCCGACGGGCTGCGCGATAACGAGGCGCTGCCCCATGCGATCATCACGCCGACGTCCAAAGAATTCGACGGCGGGCATGATGCGCCCCTGACGGCGACCGAAATCGTTGAACAGGGTCTGCTAACCCAAGCACAGTGGGACCAGATCAGCGATATCGCCTTGCGGCTGTTTGCCCGTGGTCAGGAAATGGCCGCCAAGAACGGGTTGATCCTGGTCGATACCAAGTATGAATTCGGCACCGACGCAGATGGCAACCTGATGCTGGCCGACGAAATCCACACGCCCGACAGCTCGCGTTTCTGGCTGGTCGATGGCTATCAGTCGGCACTTGAGAACGGCACCCGCCCCCCGTCGTTTGACAAGGACGTGATCCGGTCTTGGGTCGATGCGCGCTGCGATCCCTACAAGGATGACATTCCAGAGATCCCGGCGGATCTGATCGCGGCAACCTCGCAGGTCTATATCGACGCCTTTGAGGCGATCACTGGCCAGACGTTTGTGCCCAACATGGATGGCGACACCGTGCTGGACCGCGTGCGCAGCAATCTGGCCCCGTATTTCACAGCCTAACAGACGGCGAACTTAGGGTGTGATATCCTCTTGATCCAAGGGGGCATCCGACCTATACGACCCTCACGTCTGGAATCGCTTTTGCGGCTCCAGCCTTTTCTGCATCCGCAGAAATTCAAAGCAAAGATGATGCTACCTTCGATGGGGTGCTACGGCAGGCCCGCCAGACAGACCGAAGCTATGGGATCGCGCAAAACTTCGTGGACTAACCGCGAGCATTCATAGGAGACGATCAGATGAACCTGATTGCACAGATCGAGGCGGAACAAATCGCCGAACTGGGTAAAGAGATCCCAGACTTCCGCGCTGGTGACACCATCCGCGTGGGCTTTAAAGTGACCGAAGGTACACGTACCCGCGTTCAGAACTACGAAGGCGTCTGCATTGCACGCAACAACGGCCACGGCATTGCCGGTTCGTTCACCGTGCGCAAGATTTCCTTTGGTGAAGGCGTAGAGCGCGTATTCCCGCTGCACTCGACCAACATCGAAAGCATCACTGTTGTACGTCGTGGCCGCGTTCGTCGCGCCAAGCTGTATTACCTGCGCAGCCGTCGCGGCAAATCGGCACGGATCGTCGAGAACGCCCATTACAAGCCAAAATCTGGCGCGAACGCGTAAGGAGAGCTGTCATGAAAGCCGATACACACCCCGAATACCACACGATCAACGTCAAAATGACCGACGGCACGATCTTGGAAATGAAATCGACCTACGGCAAAGAAGGCGACCAGCTGGCGTTGGATATTGACCCCTCCGTGCACCCTGCATGGAACGGCGGCACATCCCGCTTGATGGACACCGGCGGCCGCGTGTCCAAGTTCAAAAACAAATATGCAGGTCTGGGCTTCTAAACCCTTCTGCCTATCGCGAACAAAAGATGGCGTGCCCCAATCGGGCGCGCCATTTTTTATTGGGTGCCCGCGTTACGAATAACTGAGGGCCGTCGCACGCCACGACGTCCGCCACGGGCCAAAAACCTGCCCGAAGCAGTCATTTGAAAACTGTCCTTGATGTCTGTTCCGTGGCGAATCGGAATGGTTTGAACGGATCAGGTTGCGTGCCTTCCCGTAAAAAATCACCGTTCGAGCCCGGTTTCGGAACACCCCAGTAGGTCTTTCATCGCTTCGAAAGCGTGCAGGCATGTTTTGCAAAGGCCCACCCGTGGCCTTGTTACAAAACATTAGCAAAACGAACACAAAAGTGAATCTCTTGCCACGTAGCCATCGCCCCAACCAAAGGGGCTGCTATGTTGCGATTTGATAAAGTCACGAAAACGTTCGGTGTGAACACTGCCGTGGATGCGGCGAGTTTCGTCGTCGATAAACCAATGATGATTGGGATTATCGGGCGCTCTGGGGCTGGCAAATCTACCCTTTTGCGGATGCTGAACAGGCTGACCGATACATCGTCGGGCGAGATTACGTTTGACGGTTTAAATGTGACAGCTCTGCGCGGTGCAGCCAAACGAAGCTGGCAATCGCAATGCGCAATGATTTTCCAGCAATTCAACCTCGTTCCCAGAATGGATGTCGTATCCAACGTTCTGCACGGCACATTGAACAGACGCTCGACCGTGGCGACCATGTTCAATCTGTACCCTGACGAAGACATCCACCGTGCCATCAACATCCTAGAACGCCTGGGGATCGCCGAGCATGCGCCGAAACGCGCCGAGGCATTGTCGGGTGGTCAACAACAACGCGTCGCCATTGCGCGCGCCTTGATGCAGGACCCGCGGATCATTCTGGCGGATGAACCAATTGCGTCGCTTGACCCGATGAACGCGCAGGTCGTGATGCAATCGCTGCGTGACATTCACGAACAAGATGGCCGCACGGTGATTGCCAACTTGCACACGCTGGATACCGCGCGTCGGTATTGTGATCGCGTCATCGGGATGCGTGACGGTCGCATTGTGTTTGACGGTTTGCCCGCACAGCTGACCACCTCCATCGCACGCGAGATCTATGGCGCGGATGCAGGTTTCTCCGAGGCAATGACCTCGACCCAGATCGAAACAACAGCGCCGTCCACGAAAGCAATGGCTGACGTCGCGGCGCAGTAACCACCAACGATTTTCCCCGCGCCCTACCCTTGGGGTGCATCAATCAAGAGAGACTTCAGATGAAAAAAACGATCACACTTGCACTTTTGACCACGGCACTGGCCGGCACCGCAATGGCCGAGAGCCACGCCATCAACGAATTCCGGATTGGTATTCTGGGTGGCGAGAATGCCCAAGACCGCATGAACAGCAATGAATGCTTGCGCAGCACAATCGAAGACGCCCTTGGTGTGCCCACCAAACTGTTCGCACCAGCGGACTATAACGGTGTGATCCAGGGCCTTTTGGGCGGCACGATCGATCTGTCGCTGATGGGCCCATCGTCCTATGCAGCGGTTTATATCGCTGACGAAGCAGCCGTGACGCCGATCCTTGTAAAAGTGAACACAGATGGCACAACTGGCTATTACTCTGTTGGTTTCGCCCGCGTTGACAGCGGCATCACCTCGCTTGACGGTATGAAGGGCAAAGTATTCGGCTTCGGTGATCCGAACTCGACCTCTGGCTACCTGATCCCATCCGTTGAGATCCCCGTTCTGACCGGCGCGTCCATGGAAAGCGGCGACTATTTCGGTGAGGTTAAATTCACTGGCGGTCACGAGCAGACCATCGTTGCTGTAAACAACGGTGACGTCGACGGCGGCGTGACATGGACTGACGGTCAGGGCAACTGGGAAGACGGCTATACCTTTGGCGCGCTGCGCAAAGCTGTGGACGCGGGTCTGGTTGACATGAACGACATGGTTGAAATCTGGCGCTCGAAACTGATCCCGGGTGAACCTGTTGTTCTGCGCAACGCTCTTCCAGATGATGTGCGCACAACCGTGACAAACATCATCGACACCATGGGCGAAACAGACCCAGAGTGCGCAGCAGCCCTGGCTGGCGGCGAAGTGAGCGGGTTCGACCCGATCACCCACGACGCCTATACGTCGATCGTTGCCGCCCGTTTGGCAAAATCCAATTAATCCACGCGATTTTATAGCGTCTGCTGGCTCCGGATCTTCCGGGGCCAGTCATTTATGTGGGGTAGAGCATGGCAGATGAAGCAGTAAACGGCGGTGGTGTCGGCAGAGCGGGTGATGCTTATCTCGCGCAGATGAGAACCAAGCGCCGGATGAACTTCATTATCTTGGTGGTGTTTCTTGCGCTGCTGGTCTCCGGTTTTTATGTGGCTGACAGCCGCAATGCGGGCGGGTTTTGGGACGGGCTTGGTAATATCTTTGATTTTCCGGCTGCCATGTTCAGCGAAGCGATTGAACGCGCGCCTTTGATGCCGGGCTATCTGGTCAAATACTTCCCCTCTTTGATCGAGACGATCAATATAGCTGCCGCATCGACCCTGATCGGCGCTTTGCTGGGGCTGGTGATGTCCTTGCTGGTGACCCGGGGCTTTGCACCTGTTCCGTGGCTGGTGACACCGCTGCGGCGTTTGCTGGACATCTTGCGCGCCGTTCCTGAAATCGTCATCGCGCTGGTGCTGATCTTCACGTTGGGCGGTGGCCCCGTGCCTGCGATGATCGCGATTGCCCTGCATTCGGTTGGGGCCTTGGGCAAACTGTTTTCCGAAGTGAATGAAAACGCCTCTCTCAAGCCCGTCGAAGGGCTGGCCTCTGTCGGGGCCACTTGGAGCCAGCGAATGTGGCTTGGGGTGATCCCGCAGGTCGCACCAAACTATCTGAGTTATGCGCTCTTGCGGTTCGAGATCAACATCCGCGCCTCGGCCATTCTGGGTTTCGTGGGTGCCGGTGGTATCGGCTATGACCTGCGCAACACCATGAGCTGGGGCGTCGGCAAATACGACGAGGCCGCAGCGATCTTTATCCTTCTCTTTTTGACCATTGTCGTTGTCGATCAGCTCTCGAGCTTGTTGCGCAACCGTCTGACACATGGTGCAGCAAACACACAGGTGACCCTATGACCACCGCTACTCTGCAGGCCGCGACCCTCGCACAATTCAGCCGCAAGAAACGCATTACCATTGCCGTGCCTTTGGTGGTTCTGGCCTACCTCGCCTATATTTTCGTGTCGTTTGATGTGGCTGGGTTAAGCGAACGGATCAATCTGAACAACGCACGCACCTTGGTGTCTGACAGCTACAGCTATAAAACCCACGTGACACAGAACAACCGCGACGGCACCATCGCCGTTTCAGTCGAAGGCGAGCGCAAGGGCGAATATCCAGACGGCTCTGCGCCCGACTGGGTCAGCTTGGGCGACACCACCATCGTCGACTTGGGCGGCGGGCATGTGATTACGCTTGGCGACGAGGTCAGCTATAACATTCCGGGCTACGGGGTTGTCACAGCGCGCCCCGATGGCACCGGCGTTAATGCGGTGCTTCCTGCCGGCGATCTGCCAGATTATATCAACGCGTCGAAAAACCGGGTCACAATCGTGACCGATGCGGGGCGGTTTACCATCACCCGCGCCCGCGCCGAGGTGTTCAAATACAGCTACGGCTGGGAGCTGTTCTTCTTTACGCTCGATAGCCCGTATTACGGCATGGGCCCGACACAACTGGTGTCGCGCGCATTCAGTGGCGAAGCGGGCGCAATCTTGCAAGAATTCTGGACCAACAAGATGTGGCGGCACGGCGATGTGCTTTGGGCCTTGTTCGAAACCCTGCTGATGGCGTTTCTGGGCACGTTTGGCGCGGCTATCGTTGCCCTGCCTCTGGCATTTCTCGCAGCGCGCAATTTCACCCCGCTGGGTGCTTTCCGTTTTGCCGCACGGCGCGTGTTCGACTTTCTGCGCGGTGTCGACGGGTTGATCTGGACCATCGTCCTAAGCCGGGCATTCGGGCCGGGGCCGCTGACAGGTGCGCTTGCGATCTTGCTGACGGATACGGGATCGTTCGGGAAAATGTTTTCGGAGGCGTTGGAAAACGTCGACGAGAAACAGATCGAAGGGATCACGTCCACCGGGGCCAAGCCGATGCAGCGCTACCGCTTCGGTGTGATCCCGCAGGTCATGCCGGTTTTGCTAAGTCAGGTTCTATATTATTTTGAATCCAACACGCGGTCGGCCACAATCATCGGGGCGATCACCGGCGGCGGTATCGGTTTGCTGCTGACCCAAGCGATTGCGACCCAGAAAGACTGGGAAGAAGTCACCTATTACATCGTTTTGATCATCTTGTTGGTCATGGCCATGGACACGTTGTCCGGTTGGGCGCGGCGCAAATTGATCAAAGGCGATGAGGGTGGACACTGATGACGCGACTTACGGCAAACGAACCCTTTCTCCATCCCGATTGCGAGGTAAATGATGCAACCTTCGGAGCCTATGTCGAGATCGGGCGCGGCACCCGATTGGCCCACAGCCACGTCGGCGACTACTCCTATTGCGACCGGTATTGTGACATTGCCAATGCCGCCGTGGGCAAATTTGCCAATATCGCAGCTTTCGTGCGGATCGGTGCCACGGACCACCCGATGGAAAAAGCGAGCCTGCATCACTTTCACTATCGGTCTGGCGACTATTTCGAAGATGCGGGTCACGATGAGGCTTGGTTCGCCCACAGGCGCACGCGGCGAACGGTCATTGGGCACGACACGTGGTTGGGGCATGGTGCACAGCTAAGGCCAGAGGTGACAATCGGCCATGGTGCCGTCGTCGCAGGCGGGGCAATCGTGACCAAGGACGTCGCCCCCTACATGATCGTTGCAGGTATCCCTGCCGTCCCGCTGCGGTCGCGCTTTGCACCTCATATTGCGGACCGCTTGACGGAATTGGCGTGGTGGGACTGGCCTCATGACCAGCTACGGCAGGCGCTCGAGGATTTCCGCAACCTCGGTGCCGAAGCGTTTCTGGAGCGCTATGAATGATTGGCGCGCGGCCCTAAGCGTCCGAAAGCGTCAGCGTGACCACGTCTCCGGCAAACCACGTGCGCCCGACTTCGATCGGGCAGCCATCAGACGCCGCATTCACGCTGATCGTGCGCAGGATTGGCGCGTGCTCAGCGATCCGCAGGTGAAGCGCCTGTGTCGCTGTCGCGAGCTTTGCATTCACCCGTGTCGAGGCCCGCGTATAGTCATCCACCCCGGACCGCGCCAACGCCGCCGTCACAGATGGATCTGCGCGCAGGTGGGTCAACAGGTCGGGGAACCGCGCGGCGGGAAAAACGCTACGAAACAATGCGATCGGTCGATTCTCCATCAGCGACAGGCCCTCATAGACATGTACCTTTGCGCCGCTTTCAAGCTGCAGCGCTTCGGCCTCGGATGCATGTGCCACGCGGGTTTCCAGCAAAAGAACCTTTTTTGCCGGTGTGCGGCCTGCTGCGGTCAGGTTCTGGTGAAACCGGACACGGCGACCGATGGGATAATCGGTCGGCGTCGTGGTCACAAAAACCCCGGCACCGCGTCTGGCGTGAACGATACCTTCATCTGCCAACGCGCCCAACGCCTGGCGCACCGTGTGGCGGTTCACCCCAAAGCGCGCGGCAAGAACCGCCTCGGTCGGCAGCTTGTTCCCCTGCTGGTAAACGCCTTCGGCAATGTCGCGGCGCACGGATGTGGCAATGGCTTTCCAGATCGGGGTGCGGGGCGTCATGTCATTAAAACTTCACACTTTGAGGGATTGGCAGAGTTCGGGTCACCAGTTAGTATTTGTCTAGTTGTATATACAACTTCAGAAGGTGTCTAGATGAATATGATGAGCGATCCAAATGCCAAGCGAAAAGACTGGCTAAGCCTGCTGGCCAAGTCACCGGCAGCCAAGCTGTCAAAGCTATGGACGGACTTGAGCATTGAACCAGTCCACACGGTTTTGCGCAGCCCCGAGATTGGCGGCGTCATGGTGCGCGGTCGGGCGGGTGCAGTTGGCGCGGCGTTCAATCTGGGCGAAATGACAGTCACCCGGGCCTCCGTAAAGCTGTCTGATGGGACGGTTGGACATGGCTATGTCCAAGGCCGCGACAAGGGTCACGCGCTTCAGGCAGCGCTCGTTGATGCGCTGATGCAGACCAAAATGGCGGCTGCAATCGACACCGCTTTGTTGGCCCCGTTGCGCGACGGACTAACGCAAGGCGCGACCGAACGCGCAGCCAAGGCCGCCGCAACCAAGGTTGATTTCTTTACGATGGTGCGGGGGGAAGACTGATGCAGACGCAAATCCTTGAAGGTGGTTTTACCGATCTACCTATCGATGCATCCCATGCTTTTCGTGCGGTGATGACTGCAATGGCACGCCCCGGCGAGATCGTTAGCGTGACCGGCGCGCAACCTCCTTTGCCGCTTAGCGTGGCAGCGGGTGTTGTGGTGCTGACCCTTTGTGATCCCGAAACGCCGATCTATCTTGCCCCGGGCCGTGACACACCGCAGTTGCGTGACTGGATCACCTTTCACACCGGCGCGCCCTTTGCCCAGCCGCAGGATGCGATGTTTGCGCTCGGCGCGTGGGACGACCTGCCATTGGCGGATTTTTCGACTGGCACTGCCGAATACCCCGACAGATCCGCCACATTGATTGTCGAAAGCCTGACCCTGTCAAATGAAGGGGCTGCCTTGCGTGGTCCGGGCATCAAGGATCGTGCCGCGTTGTCCCTGCCGGAAACGCAAGCGTTTCAAAACAACGCAACGCTGTTCCCGCTGGGGTTAGATTTCATATTCACTTGTGCAGACCGTCTTGCGGCGCTGCCACGCACGACAAAGGTGTCCTGATGTATGTTGCTGTAAAGGGCGGCGAGCGCGCCATTGATAACGCCCACGCTTGGCTGGCCGAGGAAAGGCGCGGCGATACTGACATCCCCGAACTGAGCGTCGCCCAAATCCGCGAGCAGATGTCGCTCGCTGTTAACCGCGTCATGGCCGAAGGGTCGCTTTATGATCCTGACCTTGCCGCCCTTGCGATCAAACAGGCGCGTGGTGATCTGATCGAGGCGATCTTTCTCATCCGTGCCTACCGCGCAACGCTGCCGCGTTTTGGCGGTTCGAACCCGATTGAAACCCAGAACATGCAATGCGACAGGCGCGTCTCGGCGACGTTCAAGGATGCGCCGGGGGGGCAAATTTTAGGGCCGACATTCGACTACACCCACCGGCTGCTTGACTTCAAGCTGGCCGCCGATGGTGAGGCAGCAGATGCGCCGACGGCCGCGCCCTCTCAGGCTTCGACGCCTCATATCATGTCTTTTCTGGATCGCGAGCAGTTGATCCAGACCGAGCCTGCGGGCGAAGCTGTGCCTGACGACTTGACCCGCACCCCGTTGGAATTACCCGCCAGCCGCGCCTTGCGCCTACAATCCCTGACGCGCGGGGACGAAGGGTTTATCCTCGGCATGGCCTATTCCACGCAGCGCGGTTATGCGCGCAACCACGCCTTTGTCGCTGAATTGCGCATCGGTGCCGTAGCGGTCGAAATGGATATCCCCGAACTGGGCTTTGCCATCGATATTGGCGAAATCACCGTGACGGAATGCGAAACAGTGAACCAGTTTCAAGGCTCAAAAACGCAACCGCCGCAGTTTACGCGGGGCTATGGATTGGTGTTTGGCATGACCGAACGCAAGGCGATTTCCATGGCCTTGGTGGACCGCGCATTGCGCTGGAAAGAGCTGGGCGAAGACAACCTTGGCGCACCGGCGCAGGATGAGGAATTCGTGCTGTACCATAGCGATAATATTCAGGCGACGGGATTTCTGGAGCATATCAAACTGCCCCATTACGTCGATTTCCAATCCGAATTGGAACTGATCCGCAAGCTGCGCCGCGAAGCGCAGGACAACATCAGCCGGGAGGCAGCGGAATGAGCGATTACAACTTTGCCTATCTCGATGAACAAACCAAACGCATGATCCGTCGCGCGATCCTCAAGGGGTTGGCGATCCCCGGGTATCAGGTGCCATTTGCCAGCCGCGAAATGCCGATGCCCTATGGCTGGGGCACAGGCGGTGTGCAGGTATCGGCAGCGGTGCTGACGCCCGATGATACCTTCAAGGTTATCGACCAAGGGGCGGATGACACGACCAACGCTGTGTCGATCCGGCGGTTCTTTCAAAAGACCGCTGGCGTGGCTGTCACCGAAGCCACATCACAGGCCAGCGTGATCCAGACCCGCCACCGCATCCCCGAAGAAGAACTGCGCGCCGACCAGATCCTTGTGTACCAAGTACCTATCCCCGAACCCTTGCGTTTTCTTGAACCGTCCGAGGTTGAAACCCGCAAGATGCACGCCCTTGAGGAATACGGGTTGATGCATGTGAAGCTGTATGAAGATATCAGCCAGCACGGTGATATCGCTACGGCCTATGCCTATCCCGTCAAGGTCGAGGGGCGCTATGTGATGGACCCGTCCCCGATCCCCAAGTTCGACAACCCCAAGCTGGAAATGGCGGGTATTCAACTTTTCGGCGCGGGGCGCGAACAGCGCATTTATGCGATCCCACCCTACACGCAGGTCGTTAGCCTTGATTTTGACGACTACCCGTTTCAGCCGACCAAAGCCGACCACGCCTGTGACCTATGCGGTGCGACCGACAGCTATCTGGACGAGTTGATCGTGGATGACGCAGGCGGGCGCATGTTCATGTGCTCGGACACCGATTACTGCACAAGCCGCCGCAAAGACGGGCACGTGGGCGCGCAAGGTGTGTCATACAAGGAGGACGCGGCATGACCCCGCTGTTGCAGGTTGAGAACATCGCGAAATTCTATGGTGCCCGGATCGGCTGCACGGATGTGTCGTTTGATCTTTATCCCGGCGAAGTCATGGGCATCGTGGGCGAAAGCGGCTCTGGCAAATCCACCTTGCTAAACTGTCTGGCAGGGCATCTGACCCCGGATCACGGTGCGGTGCGATTTGACACCCGTGCCGATGGGCTGCGCGATACGATCACCATGTCCGAACCTGAACGGCGGATGCTGGGGCGTACCGACTGGGCCTTTGTACATCAACATGCCCGTGACGGGCTGCGGATGAATGTCAGCGCCGGCGGCAATGTCGGTGAACGGCTGATGGCGGTGAATGCGCGTCACTATGGCGACATTCGCGCCGAGGCCATTGATTGGCTGGGGCGTGTAGAGATCACCGAAGACCGGATTGATGACCGCCCCACAGCCTTTTCCGGCGGGATGCAGCAACGTCTGCAAATCGCGCGCAATCTCGTGACCGGGCCGCGGCTGGTGTTCATGGATGAACCCACCGGCGGGCTTGATGTGTCCGTACAAGCGCGGCTTTTGGACCTGCTGCGTGGCCTTGTGCGCGAGATGAACCTGAGCGCGATTATCGTCACCCATGACCTTGCCGTTGTGCGGCTTTTGGCGGACCGGCTGATGGTTATGAAAGATGGCCATGTCATCGAGACGGGGTTGACCGATCAGGTGCTGGACGATCCGCAGCACGCCTATACCCAGCTTCTTGTATCCTCTGTCTTGCAGGTGTGAACCAATGATTTCTATTGAAAATGTCTCAAAATCCTTTGTGCTACACAATCAGGGGGCCGCTGAAATTTCGGTGATGGAGGGGGCCTCCCTTACTGTGGCAGCCGGGGAATGCGTTGCCTTGGTTGGCGCATCCGGCGCGGGAAAATCCACGCTCATGCGGATGATCTATGGCAATTACCTGACCGCATCGGGTCGGATAATGGTGGGCGATGTGGATGTCGCCACCGCCGCCCCGCGCGAGATCATCCAGTTGCGCCGCGACAAGCTTGGATATGTCAGCCAGTTTTTGCGGGTTGTACCGCGTGTCTCGACGCTGGATGTGGTGGCCGAACCGCTGCTCGCCACGGGAACGCCCCATGACGCAGCCAAATCCCAAGCCCAAGACTTGCTTGCACGGTTGAACATCCCCCAGCGGCTTTGGCAGCTTAGCCCGACAACCTTTTCCGGCGGTGAGCAACAGCGCGTCAACATCGCACGTGGCTTTGCCTTTCCTTATCCGGCGCTTTTGCTGGATGAACCCACGGCCAGCCTTGATCCGACCAATCGTGCGACCGTGCTTGCCATGATCAGCGAGGCCAAGGCCCGTGGTGCCGCTATCATCGGGATATTCCATGACCACGCCGCCCGTGACGAAATCTGCGACCGTCAGTTTGACGTGACCGAATTCACACCGGGGCTTGCTGCATGATGGGGCGCTTCATCGCTATTGTTGGCCCCTCGGGTGTGGGCAAAGACAGCGTGATGGAAGCCATAGCCGCAGCCGAGCCGCGTATCGTTCTTGCGCGTCGTGTGATTACACGGCCCAGCGACGCAGGCGGCGAAGCATTTGACGGGGTAAGCGAGGCTGAGTTTCAGCAGCGCGCCGAGGCCGGAGACTTTGCCCTGCATTGGTCAGCCCACGGGCTACGCTATGGCATTTTACGATCTGTCGACGAGAGTTTGGCCCAAGGCAAAGACGTGCTGGCGAACCTGTCGCGGTCTGTTTTGCCTCAGGCGCAGGCCGATTTTTCCCGGTTTGATGTGATCAACCTGACCGCTACCCGCGATGTCCTTGCCATGCGTCTTGCCGGGCGTGGCCGTGAAACAGACGCGCAAATTTCAGCCCGGCTTGACCGTGTGGTGCCCGCCTTGCCCGCCAGTCTTCGGGTCCACACCATCGATAACAGCCGCGCATTGAACATGACGGTGCAGGATATTCGTGACCGTCTTTATCCGGTCAGGGCCTAGCGATGGATTTGATGACAAACAGCGCCAAGTCTTCTCAAGACGGATCAATCACTGCCCCCGTACCCACAGCAAAATCGTACAAGCCTTCCACAACGGTTCCGGCGTCCGGCTGGCGTGTGGAAGACGGCATATCGTTCAGAAACTTTTCCCCTCCGCAGATGCATTCATCTGCCAAATCAGCGTGACAACCAGATGACAGACCAGACTATTTTCGCAAATGCCCGCCTGATCTTGAACGACGAAGTGCTTGCAGCCTCTTTGGTTGTGACGGACGGCGTCATCACAGATATCGCCCAAGGTGCCAGCGTGCCAAACGGTGCAATCGATCTGCAGGGTGATTATCTGTCGCCCGGTCTGGTGGAACTGCACACCGACAATGTTGAGCGTCATCTGGAACCACGTCCGAAAGTAAGCTGGCCTTTTCGCGCGGCTATTCTGGCCCATGATCGCGAGTTGGCCGGCGCCGGTATTACGACCGTATTCGATGCGATCCGCGTCGGGTCAATCGTGTCGGATGCGGGGTCCGGCTATCCCAAATACGCCCGCCAAATGACGGACGAGATTATGGGTGCCCGTGCGGCGGGTCTTTTGCGGATCAGTCACCACATCCATTTGCGCGCCGAGGTGTGTTCCGAAACCCTGATCGAAGAGCTTGATGAATTCTCGACCGAGGATCGCATCGGGATCGTGTCGATGATGGATCACACGCCGGGGCAACGCCAGTTTGTCGATATCTCTAAATTCGAGACCTATATCCGTGGAAAACGGTCTTACTCGGATGAACAATGGGGTGCCTATGTTGAGTTCCTCTATGCGCTTCAGGCCCGCCTTGGCACAAAACACGAGGCTGCGACCGTGGCCGCCGCAAAGCGGCTGGGTGCGACCTTGGCCAGCCACGATGACACGACCACAGACCAAGTGGCCACAAGCCATTCTTACGGCGTGCGGGTCGCCGAATTCCCGACGACCGTCGCCGCGGCGGATGCCTGTCATGCCCAAGGCATTGCGACGATCATGGGGGCCCCCAATCTGATCCGCGGCGGCTCTCACTCTGGTAACGTGGCTGCGGCTGATTTGGCGCAGATGGACCGGCTGGACATCTTGTCGTCGGATTATGTGCCTGCAGGTTTGCTCATGGCGGCAGTCCAGCTTGGCGATATCTGGGGAAACCTTGCGCGTGGGATGCGGACGGTCACAGCGGCACCCGCACTGGCGGTCGATTTGACCGATCGCGGCACGCTAAAGATTGGCCAGCGGGCGGATATTATCCGGTTTGCCATCACCGACGGCACACCGGTGTTGCAAGAAACCTGGAGCGCCGGAAAACGCGTTTCCTGACAGCGCGTTAAAGTGGACAGAAATGACGATGCAATCCGTGCGCAATCTGTCTGCGCACGGGTCAACACAGCGCTCGCAAAAATTTTTAGTGACCAGCGCAGCTACGTTTAGGTTTTGAAAAGGATTTCAAGGCAGTTTCACCTCAGCACTCCTAGAAAGGTTCGCTGATGACCACATCTTGCCTGTCCCGTCGCCCATCCCAGAAACCGAACAAAGTATCAGCAATCCGCAGTTTGCCCCTCGTGCCAAAGCAAACACATACGGGCCACAAAAACCTTTGGACCCAAGACCTGTCAGCCGCCCAGAACCTCGTGCGCAGCAGGCAATATCGTCAGGCATTGGTTTTGGCCGCTGCGTTAAAACGGCTTTATGGCGACCGGCATGAACTGACCCAGATGATCATAACGTGCCGTGGCCATCTGGGTGCCTCGGCCTAAGCCAATTCAAACGCTCCAAAAGCCCCGTACCCGCAAACCCACCGCTGGATGGAACCGCAACAAAGCCCTGATACATTAACCACAATCTAGGCGCGCTAGTCCTTTCAAAAGCACCATATCTGCCATATGGTTCGACCCAATGTGGCCCCGGCAAAAGCGGGGGAGTAGAAGGGACAGCTAGCAATGGCGCATATTATCGTCGTCGGAAATGAAAAAGGCGGAGCGGGGAAATCAACCGTTTCAATGCATGTGGCGACCGCCCTCGCGCGGATGGGTCACAAGATCAGTGTCTTGGATCTTGACCTGCGCCAACGCACCTTCGGGCGCTATATCGACAACCGAAAATCATTTCTTGCGTCGGCCGAACTTGATCTGCCATCGCCGTCAATGCACGAACTGCCCGAGGTCGAGGCGGATGCCCTCAAACCCGGTGAGAACATCTATGATCATCGTCTCAGCGCCGCCATCGCCGAACTGGAACCCGTCAGCGATTTCATCCTGATCGACTGCCCAGGATCGCACACACGGCTAAGCCAGGTCGCGCATTCGCTGGCCGATACCCTGATCACACCGCTGAATGACAGCTTTATCGATTTTGACCTGCTGGCCCATACGGATGCGACTGGCGACAAAATCACCGGCCCCTCGGTCTATTCCGAAATGGTCTGGAATGCGCGGCAACTGCGCGCGCAGGCCGGGCTTGCCCCGATTGACTGGATCGTTGTGCGCAACCGCATGGGCGCGCAGCGGATGGTCAACAAAGACAAGATGGAGCGCGCGATCCTGAACCTGAGCAAGCGCATCGGCTTTCGGATTGCGCCCGGCTTTAATGAGCGTGTCATTTTCCGCGAATTGTTCCCACGCGGGCTGACCCTTCTCGACCTCAAAGACATTGGCGTCAAACAGCTCAACATCTCGAACGTGGCCGCCCGTCAGGAACTGCGCGACCTGATGAAGGCGCTCAAGCTGCCGGGTGTTGAAATCAACTTTTGATCCGTTTTCGGCGGGTCAGGGAAATCACGTTCGACGCGAATAGCGTTGCAATGACCACTGCCCCGCCGATCAACGCATAGCGACCCGGGTCTTCGCCCACGACGGCCCAAACCAGCAACGGCGCAAGCACTGATTCCAGCAACACCAGCAATCCGACCTCCGCCGACGTGATATAGCGCGGGCCAAGCGCGAGGAATATCGAACTGAACATGATGAACACGCCGTGGCTCAGCACAAACGGTGCTTGATCTGCGGGCATCGCAAGCGGGTGCGCAAACGGCGCGATCAAGGCAGCAACGATCAGATATGCCATACCCACCCCCGGCACCATGGAAATGGCCTTTGCATGGCGCGCGGCCGTCAGGCCCGCCGCAAACAAGGCGGACACCGCAAGCGCAAGCAGATCACCGGTCAGGCTTGCATGGGCTGTCTCACCCGACCCATAGGCGATGATCGCAATCCCCACTGCCACAGCGGCGATTGTGATTAGCATCCTTCGGCTGATCGGCTCGGCCAGAAATATGCGGCTATAGACCGCGGCAAAGACGGGCAGTGAGGCAAGAATAAACACCACATTTGCAACCGATGTCAGGCTGACCGCCAGCACAAACAAAACCCCGCTCGCGCCCGTGCCGACCATATAGATCACACCGTAGCGGCCTGTTTTCAGTACCGCCTGAAACGGCCCCACCCCTTTGGTTAGCAATATCCAACAGCAAATCAGACCGCCCGCCAAGGTCAGCCGCCAAAACGCGATCGTTAATGGAGGCGCATCAATCAGTCGCACAAACAGCGAATCCGGCACCACACACAGGATGCCGATCAGGGTAATCAAAAGGCCACGCGCTTGATCATTCATGCCCTATCGGTGACCTCAAGCGGCGCTCAAGTAAAGCCCGCGGGACGTTTGACCGACAGTTTCAAGAGCATCTTTTTCAGCGCAGCCCGCTCAGTCGAACTCAGGTCAGCGGTCAGGTCGCCATCATACCGCCGGGCAACCTGATGCAGATCGTCGTAAGCCGCCTGCCCCTGTGCCGTCAGGGCCAGATGTTCGACCCTGCGATCTGCATCATCGCGGGCGCGCGTCACAAACCGGCGCTCGGTCAGCTTTTGCACCGCGCGGCTGATCTTGGTCTTATGCATATTGGCACGCGCGCCGATCTCGCTCGCCGTCATGCGCCCGTAAAGCCCCAGATGAAACAGCACCCGCCATTCGGTTCTAAGCATCCCATAGCGGTCTTTATAGATCTGCTGGAATTCCAGACTGCTTGCCTCGGCGGCTTGGTTCAGAAGATACGGCAGAAACTGCGCGAGGTCGAAATTATCGTCAGACATGAAAGCGTACCGCTTGTTAGTTACAAAAACAACTATTACAAACGCAACAGATTATGCAAGGGAGGCTTTCGTGAACCGCCAAGTGACCCCATCCGACCTGACCACGGCCACCAGCACGATGGGAACAACCATCGGCTACATGCCCGGTTTCGGGAATGATTTCGAAACCGAAGCGCTGCCCGGTACCCTGCCCCAAGGCATGAACAGCCCGCAAAAATGCAACTATGGTCTATATGGCGAACAGCTGTCCGGCACGGCGTTCACCGCCCCCAGCCACCAGAACGAACGCACATGGTGCTATCGCATCCGGCCCTCGGTAAAGCATTCACACCGTTATGAAAAAATCGATCTGCCCTATTGGAAATCCGCGCCACATATTCCGCAGGATGTGACCAGCCTTGGCCAGTATCGCTGGGATCCGGTGCCGCATTCGACCGACAGCCTCACATGGCTGACCGGTATGCGCACCATGACCACCGCAGGTGATGTGAACACCCAGGTCGGCATGGCCAGTCACATCTATCTCGTCACAGAAAGCATGGTCGACGCCTATTTTTATTCCGCCGACAGCGAATTGTTGATCGTCCCCCAAGAAGGCCGCTTGCGGTTTTGCACTGAACTGGGCGTGATCGACCTTGAGCCAAAGGAAATCGCGATCATCCCACGCGGTCTGGTCTACCGTGTCGAGGTTCTCGAAGGCCCAGCGCGCGGTTTTGTCTGCGAAAACTACGGTCAGAAATTCGAACTCCCCGGTCGTGGCCCCATCGGTGCGAACTGCATGGCCAACCGCCGTGATTTCAAAACACCTGTCGCCGCGTTCGAAGACCGCGATGCGCCCTCAACCGTCACAATCAAATGGTGCGGTCAATTTCACGAGACCAAGATCGGCCATTCCCCCCTGGACGTCGTCGCGTGGCACGGCAATTACGCGCCTGTCAAATACGACCTGCGCACCTATTGCCCCGTCGGCGCGGTTCTGTTCGACCATCCCGATCCGTCGATTTTTACCGTGTTGACCGCCCCCTCGGGCGTCGAAGGCACCGCGAATATCGACTTTGTGCTATTCCGCGAACGCTGGATGGTCGCCGAGGATACGTTCCGTCCGCCATGGTACCACAAAAATGTCATGTCCGAGCTGATGGGCAACATCTATGGCCAGTACGACGCCAAACCCAAAGGGTTCATTCCGGGCGGCATGTCGCTGCACAATATGATGCTGCCCCACGGCCCCGACAAAAATGCATTCGAGGGTGCGTCGAACGCTGACCTCAAGGCGGAAAAGCTCGACAACACCATGTCGTTTATGTTCGAAACCCGCTTCCCGCAGCATCTCACTAAGTTCGCCGCAAACGAGGCCCCCCTGCAGGATGACTACATCGATTGTTGGGAAAGCCTTGAGAAAAAGTTCGACGGCACACCGGGCAAGAAATAGACACTGACCCAAGGGTCACGCAGACATATTAATTCAAGGACAGACTATGACATTGCTCACTTCATGGGTGGAAAGCGCCAACAGCGCCGACACTGATTTTCCGCTCAATAACCTGCCCTACGGTGTGTTCTCGACGGACAGCCTTGAACCACGTTGCGGTGTCGCGATTGGCGACATGGTACTGGATATGGCCGCGGTCGAGGCCGAAGATCTGATCCTGCTGCATTTCGATCCCGTGTTTGATGTACCCTATTGGAACGACGTGATGGATCTGGGCCCCGAAGCTTGGGCCAAGTTGCGGTCGCAACTCACCGATCTTCTCGCGTCCGGCAGCCCCGATCAAGCCAAAGTTGCCCCGCATCTGGTGCCCATGTCGGACATCCGTTTGCACATGCCGCTGGTGGTCTCGGAATACACGGACTTCTACGCAGGCCGTCACCACGCCACCAACGTCGGCACGATGTTCCGCGGTGCCGAAAACGCGCTGCCGCCGAACTGGCTGCACATTCCCATCGGCTATAACGGCCGCGCGTCGACTGTGGTTGTCTCAGGCACCGATATCCGCCGTCCGAATGGCCAGCTAAAAGCGCCCGATGCCGATGCGCCAACCTTTGGTCCCTGCAAGCGCCTAGATATCGAGCTTGAGATGGGTGCCATCGTCGGGACCTCGACCGACATGGGCGACACCATCAGCGTGGCCGAAGCCGACGAAATGATCTTTGGCTATGTCCTGCTGAACGACTGGTCCGCCCGCGACATTCAAGCATGGGAATATCAACCCCTTGGCCCGTTCCAAGCCAAAGCCTTTGCAACGTCGATCTCGCCCTGGATCGTGACAACCGCAGCGCTCGAACCGTTCCGCACATCTACGCCAGAACGTGAAAAGGAACTCCTGCCCTACCTGCAAGAACCCGAACCGATGCTCTATGACATCGACCTAAGCGTATTGATCCAACCCGAGGGCGGCACGCAAGAAGTCCTCGCACGCACCAACTACAACACAATGTACTATTCCGCGCCGCAGCAGCTGGCCCATCATGCGTCCTCTGGCTGCTCCATGAACGCTGGCGATCTGCTCGGCTCCGGCACCATCTCGGGCACTGAAAAGGATCAACGCGGCAGCCTGCTCGAACTCAGCTGGGGCGGCAAAGAACCGATCACCCTGTCAGACGGCACCACCCGCAGTTTTGTCGAGGACGGCGATACCATGATTCTCACCGGCCACGCCCAAGGTGACGGCTACCGCATCGGGTTTGGCGCATGCTCAGGTACGATCCTACCTGCCAAAGTCCAGTCCTAATCCCGCTTCATTTTGCCAAATAAACTCCCGCCGGAGGCTCCCGCAATCGCCCCGCGCAGTGACAGTCGATAAAGGAATACAGATGTCTAAGAAATTCGCCTCCCAAGGGGACATGACCGAAAAGAAAATCTCCTTCACAGAAGTCGGCAAAGACCTCTGGGCTTTCACCGCCGAAGGCGACCCAAACTCAGGTGTGATCATCGGTGATGACAGCGTCATGATCATCGAGGCACAGGCCACCCCGCGTCTGGCCGGTAAGGTCATCGAAAAGGTCCGCGAAGTCACCGACAAGCCGATCACGCATGTCGCGCTGACCCACTACCATGCCGTGCGCGTCCTCGGTGCCTCGGCCTTCAACGCAGACCAGATCATCATGTCTGAAATGGCACGCGGCATGGTCAACGAGCGCGGCCAGGAAGACTGGGACAGCGAATTCCAACGCTTCCCCCGCCTCTTCGAGGGGCACGAATCCATTCCCGGCCTGACCTACCCCACGACCACGTTCAACGACCGCATGACCGTGTATCTTGGCAACCGCCGCGTCGACCTGATGCATCTGGGCCGCGCCCATACCGCTGGCGATATCGTCGTTCATGTCCCCGATGAAAACGTCATGTTCACCGGCGATATCGTCGAATACCACTCGGCCTGCTATTGCGGCGACGGATATTTCAACGATTGGGGCAACACGCTGGACGCAATCAAAGCATATGATGTAGATGCCATCGCCCCCGGGCGCGGTGACGCGCTGGTTGGCCGTGACATGGTCAACGCCGCCATCGAGAACACCCGCGATTTCGTCGAAAGCACCTATCGCCCCGCCGCCCGCGTCGCTGCGCGTAACGGCACGCTGAAAGACGCATGGGATGCCGTGCGCGCCGAATGTGATCCGAAATTTGCAGACTATGCGATCTACGAACATTGCCTGCCCTTCAACGTCGCCCGCGCCTATGACGAAGCGCGCGGAATCAGCCACCCCCGCATCTGGACCGACAAACGAGACATCGCAATGTGGGAAGAGCTGCAAAGCTAAGCGCGCCATGGCATATGATTACGCGCCCTTCCCCTATACGCCCCCCGCGGGCCTAACGCGCCCCGAACCGCGACATCCCGTCGTGATCGTCGGCGCGGGCCCCATCGGGTTGGCTATGGCCATTGATCTGGCCCAACGCGGCACCGCGTCCGTTGTGCTAGATGACAATAACGTTGTGTCCATCGGCTCGCGCGCGATCTGCTGGGCCAAGCGAAGCCTAGAGATATTTGACCGCCTTGGCATTGGCGAACAGATGCTGGCCAAGGGCGTGACATGGAAAGTCGGGCGTAACTTCCACGGCGAAAATCAAGTCTACGCTTTCGATCTGCTGCCGGAACCGGGTCACAAATATCCCGCGTTCATCAATCTGCAGCAATATTACGTCGAACAATATCTGGCCGAGCGCGCCCAGGATTTCCCCGACCTGATCGACCTGCGTTTCCTCAACAAGGTCACAGGTCACACCGATCACGGCGACCATGTCACGCTCGATATCACCACCCCTGATGGCGACTACACACTCGAAGCCGACTACTATCTCGCCTGCGACGGCGCAGGATCGGCCACGCGCAAACGTATGAACCTCCCCTTCAACGGCCAAACCTTCGAGGAACATTTCCTGATCGTTGATGTGGAAATGGAAACCTCGCCCTTTGGCAACCATGACACGCCCGAACGCTGGTTCTGGTTTAACCCGCCGTTCCATAACGGCCAATCCGCGCTGCTGCATAAACAGCCCGACAATATCTACCGGATCGACCTGCAACTTGGCCCCGATACCGACCCGAAAGAAGAAGCGACCGAAGCCAAAGTCATCCCCCGCATCAAGGCCATCGTCGGCGACACCCCGTTCAGGCTCGACTGGATGAGCGTCTATAAATTCCGCTGCGCCAAGCTGGACCGCTTTGTACATAACCGCGTTATTTTTGTCGGCGACAGCGCCCATGTGGTCAGCCCCTTTGGCGCACGTGGCGGCAATGGTGGCGTCCAAGACGTGGATAATCTGGGCTGGAAGCTCGCCGCCGTCTTGCAGGGCAAGGCCGGAAAGCCGCTTCTCGAATCCTACAACATCGAACGGGTCCACGGCTCCGCCGAAAACATCCTCAACTCGTCACGCGCCACCAATTTCATGACGCCCAAATCCCCGATCGAGGCACTGTTTCGCGATCAGGTGCTTCACCTTGCAGCGGATCATCCCTTTGCCCGCAAACTGATCAACTCGGGCCGGTTGTCGCAACCCTGCAACCTCTCGACCTCTGCGCTGCAAACCCCGGGGGCCGCGCCGATACCGCCCGGCACACCGCTGATCGACGCCCCGCTTTATGACACGCAAGGGCCCACATGGCTGCTAACCGCGGCGCACGGCGGTTTTACCCTTATCACCGCCAGCACATTGCAGTTGCCCGATATTGCGGGCATCGCACGGATCGGCATCAATCAATCCGCCGACTACCCCTGCTACCGCTCCGAAGGCGGGCATATCGAAACCCGCTATGGTACAGATAAAATCTATCTTCTGCGCCCCGACGGCCATGTCTGCGCCGTCTTTGATACGGCCGACCCCATCGCAATCATCGCTGCCCGCGATCGCGCCCTCGGAGCAATGCCATGATACTTGAAGATAAACTCGGCCCTGATGCCGACAGTTTTTACACCGCACTGATGGACACCCATGCAGGCCTGACCGAAGCAGAAAGCCACGCTCTCAACGCGCGGCTTGTGCTGATCTTCGCAAACCAGATCGGTGATCTGGAAACACTCGAAAACCTGCTTGCCACAGCACGCCAAAACACCCCGTCCTGACTTCTCTGGCTCATAAATATCCCCGCCGGAGGCACGCATCTGCCCGTGGCAGATGCCAAAATATCCTCTAACGTCTCGTGGCTCTCAATCTCTCGGGCGACGCGTATGGCGGCGTGATACAACTACGCCGAGTGAAGCCCCCACCGCTTCGTTATCCGATTTACCTCAGTTCTCAACGGTAATCGCAGGCTACAGCCTTGACGCATGGCACCTCAAAGTTGACACTCAACCAACCAAGCTTAGATTCAACTAGGCAACAACCGCAGATCAACTGCATCACCACCCCCACGGCAACGGACATGGGGGCGATAGTGGAAAGCGACAATGCGCGCCGCCACACCAACAGAGAGGAAGATCATGAGTTTTTTGACCCGCACCGGTAAACCGCTGCCAGAGGCCATTCTAAAATCAGCCGAGGCCGCCAAGGCAGATCCGGTAAATCGACGCGAATTTCTGGCACTGGCAAGCGCATTTGGCGCAACCACTGCCACTGCATATGCCATGATTGGTCTGCCCACCCCCGCCAGCGCAGCTGCCCACAAAGAAGGCGGTACAGTGCGTATGCAAATGGAAGTGCGCGCCCTCAAAGATCCGCGTACCTATGACTGGTCACAAATCGCGAACTTCTCACGCGGGTGGCTGGAATACCTCGCGATCTGGGAAAACGACGGCACGTTCACCCCTGCCTTGCTTGAAAGCTGGGAAATCAACGACGACGCGACGGAATATACCTTGCATGTCCGCAAGGGCGTGACCTGGAACAACGGCACCGCCTTTACTGCCGCCGACGTGGTGCGCAACATCGAAGGCTGGTGTGACAAATCCGTCGAGGGTAACTCGATGGCGGGCCGTTTCGCGACCCTGGTCGACGAAGCCACAGGCAAAGCAATCGAAGGGGCGATCACTCTTGTTGATGACCACACGATCAAGCTGATGCTGCCGCGTCCGGACATCACATTGATCCCCGGCATGGCCGATTACCCAGCGGCAATCGTCCCCGAAGGGTTCGACGCCGAAACCATGCTGGACAACCCTATTGGCACAGGTGCCTACCTGCCTGAATCCCTTGAGGTTGGTGTTAAAAGCGTTCTGGTTAAGAACGCGGACCACACATGGTGGGGCACCGAAGTGTATGGCGGCCCGTATATCGACCGTCTGGAATATATCGATTACGGCACGGACCCGTCCGCCTTTGTTGCAGCAGCCGAAGCAGATGAAATCGATGCAACCTATTCCATCGAGGGTGAATTCATTGACGTGTTCGGTACGCTTGATGGCTGGAACGAAAACGAAATCGCCACAGCGGCGACCATCGTTATCCGCCCCAACCAGCTGGCCGAAGTCGACGGCATGAAGCCATACGCCGATGCGCGTGTACGTCAGGCGCTTACGATGGCCGTTGATAACGCCGTCCTGCTAGAGCTGGGCTATGCCGGGCGCGGTCTGGTTGCGGAAAACCACCATGTTGGCCCGATGCACCCCGCATATGCCGAACTGCCCCCACGCAAAGTTGACCCAGCAGCAGCCAAGGCGCTGATGGAAGAAGCAGGCATGGCCGATTTCGAGCATGAACTGTTCTCGATCGACGATGCGTGGCGCAAAGACACGACCGACGCGGTTGCCGCGCAGCTGCGTGATGCGGGGATCAAGGTAAAGCGGACGATCCTGCCCGGGTCGACCTTCTGGAACGACTGGACGAAATACCCGTTCTCCTCGACCAACTGGAACGCGCGGCCTTTGGGCGTGCAAATCTGGGCACTGGCCTATCGTTCGGGCGAAGCATGGAATGAATTTGGCTGGGCCAACGCCGAATTCGATGCCCTGCTGACCAAAGCACTGTCGGTTGCTGACGTTGAAAAACGCCGCGCGATCATGGCAGAGGGCGAAGCGCTGATTCAAAGCGAAGGCGTGACAATCCAGCCATATTGGCGGTCGCTGTATAACCACACCAAAGAAGGTCTGGTTGGCGCGAACCACCACATCGGGTTCGAATACCACCCGGCGCGTATGGCGTGGACCATGTAATCTTGTCTTTATAATTTTGGGAAAGGGGCCGCGTTTTTCGTGGCCCTTTTTCGTTGCGCGTTAGAAAAGCAACGACAAAGCCGGCGACGGTGCCCAAAGTTGGGGGTCGATCGCTTGCAGGTTTCGCAACTGCTGCGTCACCGCTGCGTGTCCTGCCGTCTGCGCCCGCAGCGTCATTTCAGGCAGTCCCAATTTATAGAATACCAGTTGATGCAGCTCTTGCTGCGTTACACCGCTTTGCAGCAGATCACTGGCTGCATTCATCACCCCGACCATCAACGCCTCTGCTGCGACGCTGGCCGAAAGGGGCATCGGATCAATCCGGGCAAAGCGGGCTTCCTCGACGATCATGTCTTCCATCAACGGGTCAATAACGGCGCCGCCCCCGCCCGGATATCGATACCACCCGACACCAATAGACCGGCCCAATCTGCCCTCGCGCACCATGCGGTCTGCCACCAAAAGATCGGTGCCAGCCGCCCTGCGCCGCGCAAAGGCGACGTCCAACCCGATGTGGTCCTGCGCCTTCAACAACCCTTCGGTAAAGCCCGCGTCTTCCAATGCCTCATCCAGCTCCCACGGGGTCACGCCGACAAGCAAAAGCCGATCCACCAATGCAAGGGCCGCATCTTGCAAAACGGCGCCGGCAAATGCGTCCCCCTTGCTTTGCATAAACGGCACTTTCAACGTTTTCGCAAATTCAACAGCGCGTGACCGCGCATCCGCTGACGCGCGGCCAAAGCTGATTTCGACCAATCGCGGATCAAGTAAATCCATCGCAACTGTACGCGCCGAATCGGGAATGCCAGAAAGCCCCTGCGGTCCATTCAGAACAATAACCAACGCGCGCCCCGGCGCTTGGCCCGCTTCATTGGCCCCGCATATAAACACGTCGCATTGCCCCGGCACGTCACTATCCACGCGTATATCCAGATCAGGCAAAAGCCGACCAAGAACCGCAGCCACACGGGCCGCATCATCCGGGTCAGGCTCTATCACGCTGACGGAAAAACCAGACTTACACAGCGCTTGGATCAGGTCCGCGCTTGCCGTGCCCAGATCGTATAACATCACATGCCTGTGTGCCGGTATGGTCACCCGTCAAGAACATCCAGAAAACGCCGCTTTTCGATGATGCGCAGCAAATCCTTGAGCGATGTCTTGACCGGGCGGTTTGACGTGTTGATCTGCGCATCTGCCCGCTCGTACAGCGGGGTGCGGGTATCCAGCAGGTTCTTGAGCTGCGTCATCGCAGCGGGGTTACCTGCCATCGGGCGCACATCACCTTGGGCACGCACACGCTGCATGTATTCCGCAGGGCTGGTATGGACCCAGATCGTGTGAAACCGCTGCAACAGCCGGGTATAAGTCGTCGGCTCGGCGACGATACCACCCGCAACTGCAAGGATCATTTTGTCATGCTTGGCATTAACCCGCGCCAGCGCTTCGGCCTCAAGCTCGCGGTATCCTTCTTGGCCATACAGCGCCATCACCTCGGCGATTGGCATGTCCGATGCGGCCTCGATCTCTTTGTTTAGCTCAACAAAGGGCAGCCCCAGCGCGTCGCCTGCCAGCTTTCCCAATGTCGATTTTCCAGCGCCGCGCAAACCGATCAGACAAATCCGGCCCGCCCGTAATTCCGTTTGGCTTTGCGCGAACAAAAGCATGCGCACCTGCTGCTGCACCTCGGGGTTTGCGTTGCTGAAAACCTGCGCAATCCGCTCGGCATCCCGGTCAAGCGGCGTGCTCTCTGCCAGCAACGCCTCGATCTTGAGGTCAAGCGCACCAGCAACCCGTTGCAGCAAAATAACCGAGATATTACCCTCGCCCGCCTCAAGCTGGGCAAGATAGCGCGGCGATACGCCAGACATCTCGGATAAAACGCGGCGCGGCAAACCCCGAGACTTTCGCGCCTCTCGCACCCGTACAGCAATCCGCTTGATCAGCTCTTCGCCGGGGGTGGTCGGGTTGGAAGTATCAGGCATAAGCATCCATTAATGAACAATAATGCAAGATTAGCCCCGCACCCGACAGGATCAACAAAAATCTGCAAAAAAGTGCACTAAGCGTCGCGGATCAAGGGTTCGACGACTTTGCGAATACGATCAGGGGCCGGCATGCTTTTGAACACGTCCGCTTGGGTAAACACGCAAGTGAAACTGCCGGTAAAACACAGCACGTTATTCTGATATGCCTTCATCCCGAATGTGATCGATTTCTCGCCCAGCCGTGTCGGATACGTCTCGCACATCAGACGGTGGCGCGGGGTCACGGGGCTGCTGAAATCCATCGATAGGTTCACGAACGGCGTGCCCATATTGCGGTCGATTTCCATCTGGAACCAACCTTCCCCGTCAAAATGTTCTTCCCACCATGCGTTGATGGCATCTAGGGCAAACCACGGCAAACGGGCTGTATATGCAATTCGCGCGGGGTCACAATCACCCCATGTTACGCGAATTTCATGGACAAAAGGCGTGTCGGTCATTCAGTAGGTTTCCACGTGATAGCGGCCGTCTTCGCGCATGGTGTCGCGCAACGCTTCCCATTGCTGCCCCATGCTTTCGGCGATTGAAGTCATCGCCTTTTCAACACCTTCCTCCATGCCCCGCAACCCGCAGATGTAAATATAGGTACGGTCATCCGCCAACAATTCCGCAACGGTGTCCTGTTCGGCGATAATGCGATCCTGCACATATTCCTTATCCTTGCCCGCCTCGCGGCTGAACACCAGATGCTGCTTCATCAAGCTTTCCGGTACTTTCTTGAGCGGCCCGAAATACGGCAGGCTTTGCGGCGTACGCGCGCCAAAAAACATCGTCATGCCACCTGTCGCACCACTACGCTGGCGCTGCATGGTAAAGGCACGCATCGGGGCGGAACCGGTTCCCGTACAGATCAGCAGCAAATGCGCCCCAGGATCGCTTGGCATCAGGAATGTCGCGCCAAAGGGGCCTGTCACCTCGACCTCGGCCCCGGTTTTAAGATCGCACAGATAGTTTGACGCAAGGCCGCCCGCCTCGCGCTTCACCGTGAGCGAGATGTTGTGATAGCCGGGGCGTTCACCGTCCCGCGGGCTTGAGATCGAATAAAGCCGCGGCAAATGCGCGTTGCCCTCGGCATCGGTGCCGGGGGGAATGATGCCAACAGATTGCCCTTCAAGCACCGGAAACGGCAGCGGGCCGGGATCAAGAATGATGTGGCGCACGTCATGGTCCGGGTCATCTGTCAGACGGTAATTGCCCTGCACCTTCATCTTGGCGGGTTTGCCAAGGTTGTACATATTGACGGCGGGCTTGCTCGCCGTCAGCGGGGCCTTGGCCTTGCCGCCTGCACCTTTATGCGCTTCGGCCAGCAATGCCGCGATCGGGTCCACGGCAGCCTCGTCTGACGACGGGGCGGGCGCTGCGATATCTTCCTGATCGGGCAATTCGTCCATCTCGAATTGCTGTTCCAATGTGTACGGCGTCTCAACCACGCGCCATTCGTCAATCGACCCTGTGGGGCAGACGGGAATACAATCCATGCAAAAATTGCAGGTGTCGAAATTCACCACGACATTGTTGTCGTCATGTTCAATTGCGCCCACAGGACAGGTCATTTCGCAGGTATAGCACCGGATACAGATCTCGGGGTCGATGAGGTGCTGTTTGACGGGCTGGTTCATGGCGAATGCTCCTGCGGCTTTATGTGCGGATGGGCGGACCAAAGCCCACCCACCTGTGTTATCTGCGTAGGGTGGGTGTAACCCACCGCGCGCCTTAGGCCATGTGCAACTTTACATATTCAAAGTCGCCCGGCTTGTTATCGATGCCAACCTTTGGTGCGGCAATCCAGCTGGCGTATTTACCGGGCTCATAGCACGGCACCATCAACGATTGGATAAAGTCACCATCGGCCTTGGTCGGCAGCCATTCGTCTTTGCGTTTATGCCATTCATCCGATGAAATGATGTTGCCGTCTGGGTCAACAGCAACGGCGCTAAACACGCCAATCTGACGGTGGAACCCTTCGTGCGGCATCTTGAATTCGAAATCAACGCCGGACTTGGCAATTTGCTTGTTCCAGCGGCCAACACCGCCCGCAGCGTCACGCACATAGTCATCGCGCAGACGCATGTTGATCGCGGTCAGGGCGGGCACGTCTTCGGTAACGATCTTGCCATCTTTGACTGATGTCACCGCATAGGTATCGTTTTGCAGCTTGTGATCATCGTCAATCCGCTGCTCCATATACCGGCCTTTGATGCCATAGTTGAACGCATTGGCCGCGTTGGTCGACACCTCTTGGCCGAACAGATCCAGCGACAAGGTATAGTGCAGGTTCAGCTTTTTCTGGATTGTGGGCAGGTCGATCACGCCCAGATCGCGGATTTTATTGATGTCATAGGGGTCGGTGATACCCGCCTTGTTCATCGCCTCAAGCGTGGCTTGAATGGTGCGGCCCACGCCGGTTTCACCGACAAACATATGGTGCGCTTCTTCGGTCAGCATAAAGCGACAGGTGCGCGACAGCGGGTCAAAACCGGACTGCGCCAGCGATTCAAGCTGCATCTTGCCGTCACGGTCGGTGAAATAGGTGAACATGAAGAACGACAGCCAATCCGGCGTTTCCTCGTTAAACGCACCCAGCATGCGCGGGCTGTCATCCGAGCCCGAGGACCGCACCAGCAAATCATCCGCTTCTTCGCGGCCATCACGGCCAAAGTATTTTTGCAGCAGATAGACCATCGCCCAAAGGTGCCGCCCCTCTTCGACGTTTACCTGAAACAGGTTGCGCATGTCATAAAGCGACGGTGCCGTCAGCCCAAGGAAACGCTGCTGCTCGACCGATCCCGGCTCTGTATCGCCCTGGATCACGATCAGACGTTTCAGCATGTTGCGGTATTCGCCGGGCACTTCTTGCCACGCGGGTTCGCCGTAATGCTCGCCCATCGGGATCTTGCGATCTTCAACGGCGGGGGCCAGCAAAACACCCCAACGGTATTCCGGCATCTTCACATAATCGAATTTCGCCCAGCCTTTTGGGTCAACCGACACGGCCGTGCGCAGATACACCATCGATTCCTGAAAGTTCTGCGGGATCAGATCGTTCCACCAGTTGATGTAGCCCGGGTGCCATTTTTCCAGCGCTTTCAGCACCTTTTTGTCTTGGCTCAGGTTCACGTTATTGGGGATCTGGGTGTCGTAGCTTACGTTGATTAGGTCGATCATTGTTTTCCTCCTCGTGGGGTCAAAATCTTTCAAAGATTTTGGGTCGGATTTTTTGAAAAAATCCGCGCCCGTTACACACGTTCCATGTTGTATTCACCGCGCACGCCTGTGCCATAACGTTGCAGCGCGCCGTCTGGGCCTACTGCATTGGGCCGCTGGAAAATCCAGTTTTGCCATGCGGTCAGACGGCCGAAAATGCGGGTTTCCATGGTTTCGGGGCCGGCAAAGCGCAGGTTCGCCTCCATCCCCGTCATTGCATCGGGGCTAAAGCTGGCGCGCTCCTCCATGAACAGGCGCACCTCATCCTCCCAATCGATGTCGTCATAGACGTAAGTCACCAATCCGGCCTCGTCGGCGGCATCAGCCTCTAGCGGCTGGCCCTTCAGCCCCTCAAGTGTTGCGACATCTTCAGGCGTGCCCAGAAAACGCGTTTCAAGGCGGGTCAGGTCGTTACCCATTTTATAGGTGCCAAAGTTGCCATCGCTCAGGGTTACCGTCGCAAGGGGGCGGTTGTCGCCGTCAAATTCCTCGAGCATCATATAGCTGCGATCCACCGCCCACAGCAGTTCAGCCAAGGGACCGGCAAAACACGAGCCATGCTCAACAATCGCGACCAAACTACGCGAGGTCATATCGACCCGTTTCAGCACACGTTTCCAATATTGCAGGATTTCATTGGCCAGCCAGTGGTCCTTATTGGCCAGCAAAAGCGCCTCGTGGGCGATCACAAGCTCAGGGTCGCCTTGGGTCTGGAATTCGATCAGGCCCAATTCCTTTTCGTTGTTGCGCAGGTGCAGGATCGCGTCATCCAATTCACGCGCACAGCGCAAAATCCACGCGTCTGCGCCTTGGGCTGTCAGCGCATCCATATCGGTGGGGGCCGCTGTATCCGGCCCTTTGATCGTTACCGTCGCGCGTTTTGCACCGCGGTCCAGTACCACTTCGACGGTGGAATATGTGACACCATCCGCTGCGAATGTCCGTGTAAGGGGCGTCAGATCAACCCCCTGCGCCACATCTGCTTTGCCCGAACTGGCCGCCATCTCGCGGGCACGCGCGACAACTGTTTCGTCAAACTTTGAATTCGGGATCACCTCATCGACCAAGCGCCATTCCTTGGCGCGCTTGCCCTTCACCCCTTCTTCGATCGAGCAGAAAACATCAGCGCGGTCGCGGCGCACCATACGTTTATCTGTGACGCGGGTCAGACCACCCGTACCGGGCAAAACCGCCAGCAAGGGCACTTCGGGTAGGGACACAGATGACGAACTGTCGTCGGTCAGCATGATGTGATTGCACGCCAGCGCCAACTCATAGCCACCGCCCGCGCAGGCCCCTTTGACAGCGCAAATATAGTTCTGGCCACTGTCGGCCAGCGCCGCCTCGTAGGTATTGCGCGTCTCGTTGGTGAACTTACAAAAGTTCACCTTGTGGCTATGCGCGGCCCCGCCCAGCATGCGAATATTGGCACCTGCGCAAAACACCTTGTCCTTGGCCGATTGCATCACCACGACTTTGACCTCCGGATGCTCGAACCGCATCCGCTGCACGATATCCGCCAATTCGATATCAACGCCCAGATCATAGGAGTTCAGCTTCAGCTCGTAGCCTTCGAACAACCCGCCTTTTTCATCTACATCCATATAAAGGTTCGCAATGGGACCGTCATATTCGATCTTCCAATGACGGTATTTGGACGGATCAGTTTGAAAATCGATAATCTTGGTCACAGGTTGCCCCCCTTGCAGGCCCGGTCTGATGTTGCATCACAGCCCCGGCCGTTTGATAGATAGATGTGTAATATGGCATAATATTGCCATATATTTCTGGATTTCCCCTCACGATATGCGCGCTTTATGCATCATATCGCAGATTTATCATGTCTCGGGTGTCATTCACCCACGCGTCAATATCGCTCAGCTTCACGTCCAGAATCGTTTCAGCTGCCCCGCATTGCCGCAAAAGATCGTCGACCATAGCGCACAGCCTGCGGGCGGCGTTCGGTTTGTCCATCCGAAGCTTCAGCCGCGCATTGGCCAGTTGGATCATGGATTGGATCAATGCACGTTCCGGTGACGGATCAGGCGCACGCATCCAAACCGCCTCAAGAACCTCGTGGCATTCCCAGAAATATCCGTCATGAAAATAGGTCAATCCGATCTGCCACGCCTCGGTCTGGCCCAGCAGCGCAAGCGGCGTTTCCCCCGTGACACTTGCCTTGATGTGATCAAACCAATCCTCGGGGTGACGCGCGTTCAGGCCCGGCACATGTGCATGCGGTGGGACCACAGTGCGCACCCTAGGCCATCTGAACGATTTCACGCTCGATCCGGTCCAGACGGGCGCAGAATTCACGGATTGCTTCCAATGTGGCATGGGGCTGATCCAGATGCGGCGCATGTCCACACTTGTCCAAAATCGCAGTTTCGACGGGTGAATATATCCGCGTTTCGATCTCTTCGATCTGGGCCAGCGTCCCGTAGGGGTCATCGCGCCCCTGAATGGCCAGAACCGGAATGCGTAGATGATCGATGCTGTCGCCGACATTCCATGCCTCGAATTTCGGATCGGTCCAGGCATCGTGCCACCCGTGAAAGGCGACATCGACATTTGCATGATACTTGGCCAGCTTCGCCTTCAGCGCGCCGCTGTTGTAAGCAGCGCCAGCCGATCTGATCGCCGCCAGCCCGCCCGGTTCGGTAAAGAAATGCGGGGCCATCAGGATCAGCGACCGGATGCGCATGTCTGACACCGACCCGGCATAGATCGTGGCAATCGTGGCACCGTCGGAATGGCCCAGCAAAATCGCGTGTTCGATCCCCGCAGCGTCCAGCACATCCCCAAGGGATTGCTCGGCCTCGAGGGTCATGTAATCCAGCGGGCGCGGCAGATCGACAGGATCAGACCCACCATAACCCGCCCGTGAATAGGCCAGCACGCCAAAACCCGTGGCATCGACCAACGCCTGCGGAAAATCGCGCCATAGCTCGATACAGCCCAACCCTTCGTGCAGCAGCACAAGCGTCGGGGCATCGGCGGGCTTGGGCCCCCATGCGGCATATTCCAGTGATTTACCGCCAGCGGTCAGGCGCTGGCCCGCCTCGTTCGACCATGTCACACTCATCACTTTTCCTCTCGTAATTTGAACCGTTGTATTTTTCCCGTCGCTGTTTTGGGCAGGTCTTCGACCACCTCGATCCAGCGGGGATATTTCCATTTGCCAATCTTTTCTTTGACGTGGCTTTTCAGCTCGGCCAGCAGGGCGTCATCGGCACCGCCCTCTTTCAACACGACAAAGGCTTTGGGTTTCTCCAACCCGTCCGCGTCCTCGGCAGCGACCACGGCGGCCTCAAGAACCCGCGGATGGCTGACCAGCGCGCCCTCGACCTCAAAGGGGGACAGCCAGATGCCTGACACCTTAAACATGTCATCCGTGCGCCCGCAGTAGGTCAGCCGCCCGTCATCGCCCAGCTCGTATTTGTCACCCGTCCGGGTCCAGACGCCTTCGAAGGTGCTGCGGGATTTATCACGTTGGTTCCAATATGAATTCGCCGCCGAGGCCCCGTTTACCAACAATTCGCCCACACTGCCGGGCAGCACGTCTTCGCCCAGTTCGTCCACCAGACGCAGCGTATAGCCGGGCACCGCAACGCCCGATGTGCCATAGACCAGATCATCCTTGCGGTTGCTCAAAAAGATATGGAGCATCTCAGTTGATCCGACACCGTCAAGAATGCTGGTGCCCGCGTGTTTTTCCCACCTCAGCCCGACCTCTTCCGGCAGGGCTTCACCCGCCGAAATGCAGGTGCGCGGCGGTGCCGTCAGGCCACCCGCACTGTCCATATGCGCGACCATCGCGGCATAAAGCGTGGGCACACCGCAAAATACCGTCGGCTTTTCCGCGTTCAGTAATTCCACGACACCATCAGGCGTGGGCCGCCCTGCCAGCAGCAAGGTGGTCGCCCCGACCGACAGCGGGAACGACATCGCATTGCCCAACCCATAGGCGAAAAAGAACTTGGCCGCAGAAAACACGACATCATCCTCGGCGATCTCAAGCACCTGTTTCCCGTAAGTGTCAGAGGTCGCCCGCAAGGCGGAATGCACATGCGCCACGCCTTTAGGCTGGCCCGTTGAACCGGATGAATACAGCCAGAACGCAACCTCGTCCGGGCTGACTGGCAAGGTGTCGCGGGGCCGCACGCCCGTTAGAAAATCGTCAAAACCGGTGGTTCCATCCACAGGATCGCCGACCACAACCACATGGCGCAAATAGGGGTTGCCCGCGACGGCGTCCTTGGCAACATCCCAAAGCTCGGCCGATACAAAAAGGATCGCAGCACGCGAGTCGCGCAGGATCGCGTCATAGACCGCCCCGGACAAAAGCGTGTTGATGGGCACGGGAATGACACCGCATTTCATCGCACCCCAAAAAATTTGCGGAAATTCGATCTGGTCCAAGACCAGTATCGCTGCGCGTTCTTCGGCCCGAATGTCAGCGCGCGCCAACGCCCCCGCAACCAACCCCGCCCCCACAGCCATATCGCCGTAGGTTAATGTTCGGCCACGGCCAATTTCTCGATATGCGACTTTGTCGCGGCGGCCCTCCTCGGTGTGACGATCTACGAAATATGTGACTGCATTAGCTATTGTGTTGGCAGCGGTCATCTCGGTCCTCCCAAACGTCGATGCTTTATTGTGCATCTACAGAATGATGTCGCAAGGTAACTCGCTTAATTCGGCAATTTATTGCACTAATTCGCCGATATACGTGCGGCGTCTGCGGGGTCGTAAATCCGGCCCACCAATTCAGCCCGGCGCATCAGCATTTTGGGAAAGTTCAGGTTGCCTTTGGCCGTGACCTCTCCGTCGCCCATCGAGGGCGGATCGGTCAGGATAACAGCACCGGTCACACGCGACGCGCTGCCTGTGTTTTTCGCGGCCAAGTCTTTCATCACAGCCCCGATCTTCTCCATCAGGGGCGCGCAAATCATTGCGCCCGCATCATCCGACACCGTCCAACCCTGCGCCTTGATCGTGGCGTGGTTGGGCACCAGCAACATGCCCACTTCCTCACGGCCCTGACCTGTCAGCACCAGATCTGTCACATAGGGGGCCAAAGCCGCCAGCAGATCCAACCGCAACTGCGCCGCGCGCACCCATGTGCCGGTCATCAGCTTGAAATCTTCGGACATGCGCCCGTCAAACATCAGCCCCCGCGTAGGGTCGTTCGGGTCGACGAAACGCATCGCGTCGCCAGTGACAAAGAACCCTTCTTCGTCGAATGCATCAGCGGATTTTTCGGGGTTGTGATGATAACCTTTGGTGATCGTCGGCCCCGCCACGCGCACATCGCAGCGCCCGTCGGCATCGGGGATCAATTTCACCTTCACGCCGGGCAACGGCACGCCCACAATACCCGCACCTTTTGCCGGTTCATGCTGCAACAAAGCGGCGGGCGCGGTTTCCGTCAGACCCCATGATGAATTGATCAACGGCAGTTTGCCGCGCGTTTCCATAGCAAGGCGTTCAAGTTCAGCCCAGGTTGCCTGCGGCAGCGACGCCCCCGCGTAAAAGATCATATCCAGCTGCGCAAAATAGCGTTCGCGCAATTGCTTGTCTGTCTTCAATGCCGTGACCAACTGGGCAAATCCAACCGGCACGTTAAAGCTGATTGTGCCGGAAATCTCGCGTAGGTTGGCAAGGGTCTTATCAAACATCCCCGCAGCAGGTTTGCCTTCGTCGATGTACAGACTGCCACCATTTGCCAGCATCAGGTTAAAGTTATGCGATCCGCCAAAGACATGGTTCCACGGCAGCCAGTCCACCAGTTGCGGGGGGCGGGCGGTCACAAACGGCAAGGCTTGCGCAAGTTGCGCTTGGTTCGTGGTCATCATCTTTTGCGTTGTCAGCACACCCTTGGGATCCGAGGTAGACCCCGAGGTCATCAGAATTTTCGCCAACGTATCCGGCGTGATCTGCGCAAAGGCCGTATCCACATCTGCAGTGCTTGGCTTGAGGAAACTGTTGAAGTCAGTCGCCCCAGAGTCGCCCGGCAACGAGGAAAGTTTTTCGGTTTCGCTCAGGCTGTCCAATCCGAAAGCGAGTGAATATTCGGTCGCATCTGACGCGTAGACCATGCCGGGTTTCACCAGCTTGGCCACATAATCCAGCCGCGGCAGGGCGGCGGGGATCAACGAATATTGTTCGGCCACAGGGACGGTCGGCACGCCGATATATTGCGCCGCCAGCGACAGCAATCCGTGATCAATGCTGTTGCCTGATATGATCAGAATAGGTTTGTCCGGCCCCAGATCACGCGACAACAAATGCCCCGCAATGCTGCGCACCATATCCAGCGCCTGCGAATAGGTGACCGTCCGCCAGCCAGCGCCCGACCGTTCCGCCAGAAACACCCTGTCCGGGGCCGCTGCTGCCCAATCATGCAACCAGTCACCTGTGCAGCGGGCAACCGGCCCCAGATCATAGCCGGATTCCAATATGATCGTCCCATCAGGCCGGTCCGTTTTGGTCACCTTATGCGGTATCAAAGTGGCGCTGTTGGTCATTATTTCTCCTTGTCCGCCACGGGCCGGGCGGAGCTATTTAGTATTTTGTTCCGCCGGAATGCCCGGCCAAAGGCCGAGCTAGCTGGGTAGCAGGAACAATGTGATCGCGGGGAACATCACCAGAATAATCACGCGAACGATGTCGGACCCGACAAAATACATGACTGCCTTATAGGTTTCGGTCATCGGCGTTTCGCGATCCATCGAGTTGATGATGAACAGGTTCATCCCAACCGGCGGCGTAATCAGCCCCACCTCGACGACAATCAGCACCAGAATACCAAACCATATCGCCAGATGTTCTGTGCTCATCCCGAAATCCATCGCCGAGATGACGGGAAAGAAGATCGGAACCGTCAGCAGGATCATCGACAAGCTGTCCATCAAGCAGCCGAAGATCAGGTAGAACACCAAGATGATCGTCAGCACGAGCCAAGGGCTATAGCCCTGCCCGACAACCCAGTCGGCCATGAACTGCGGCACACCCGATAGCGCAAGGAAACCGTTATAGAACCCGGCACCCAGCACGATAAAGAAGATCATGCCGGTGGTTTTCGCCGTTCCTAACAGGCTTTCGCGCAGCACCGACCAGTTCAAGCTGCCCGACAGCAATGCCGCCAACCCTGTGCCAGCCGCACCGATGGCGGATCCTTCGGTCGGGGTGAACCACCCAAGATAGATGCCGCCCACGACGACGAAAAAGATCACCAGAACCGGCCATGTGTTAGCCAGTGCCTTGAACCGGTCTGCCATTGGCACCGCGGGGCGCGTGCCCGCAGAATTCGGGTTAAGGCGCACATAGATCGAAATCGTGACGATGTACCCAAGTGCTGCCAGAATGCCGGGAATGAACGCGGCGAGGAAAAGCTTGGCGATGTTTTGTTCGGTGAGGATCGCGTAGATCACCAAGATCACCGATGGCGGGATCAGGATACCCAAGGTACCGCCTGCGGCCAGCGTTGCGGTGGAAAAACCACCCGAATAGCCATAGCGGCGCAGTTCTGGCAGGGCCACTTTGGACATGGTCGCCGCTGTTGCCAGCGAACTGCCACAGATCGCGCCAAAGCCCGCACAGGCCCCGACAGCCGCCATCGCAACACCGCCACGACGATGCCCCAGAAAGCTTTCTGCCGCTTTGAACAGTGCCGAGGACATGCCCGACAGGGTCGCAAACTGCCCCATCAGCAGGAACATCGGAATGATCGACAGCGAATAGCTTGAGAATGTCGTGTATGTTTCGGATTTCAGCTTGGCCAGCAGCGGGGTCGGATTACCGCCCATCGCGAAATACCAGCCGCCAAATCCGCAAAGCAACATCGCCAACCCGATCGGGGCGCGCAAAAAGATCATCAACAAAAGCACGGGGAAGGACCAAAAGCCCAGTTCTAGATTGGTCACGTTAATGCGCCCCTTGTTCGCTGGGTAGAATATTTTCGTCTTTGATTGCCTCGATCACCCGGATCACGGCGCAATAAACAGCCACGATGCACGACACGATTCCGGCGGCAAAGCTGGCGGCATAGGCCCACCAAACCGGGAACTGTAAGAACAACGTCGTCTCGCCGTTGCCGATATAGCGCTGCATCCCCTCGAACAGGCGCCAGATGATCAAAAGAATCACCGCAGTAAGGACCAGCTCCCAGAAGGCCGCGATCCAACGGTTAACCCGGCGCGACAGAAACGAGGTAAAGATATCGACGCTCGCGTGCGAGCCGTAGAATTGGCAAATCGGCAGGAACGAGAAGATGGCAAACGCGATCCCCGCCTCGAGCAGTTCGTAGTTGCCGTTGATTTCTCCGACCCCCAGATCAATCAGACCTTGTGACAGACCGTTAAGTTGGGTTTGGAAGTATTCGCTATGAAGCACTTTGTTGATGGTGCGCCCAATGATCGAAAACGTTGTCATCAGGATCAGCACCGTCAGAACGAGCCCCCCGATAACCGCGGTAAATCGGGCAAGAAACTGGATCAGCCGGCGCATGTAACATCTCTTATATTTGGAAATCTTTAAGGCGGAAGACCTGCGGCATTCACCATGCCACAGGTCGGCTTTATCAGCTTTGGCTTATTTGCCGTAAGCGTCCATCAAGGATTTGGCTTCGTCGATCAGCGCCTGACCATCGATGCCTTTGCCGTTCATGTCAGCAACCCACGCGTCATAGATCGGCTGGGCTGTTTCACGCCAAACCTGCGTTTCCTCATCGGACAGGGTCACGATGTTGTTGCCCAGATCAACGGCGATCTGACGTGCGAGGCCATCGGCATCCGCTTGCGTACCACCCGCAAAGACCGAAAACTCAAGACCGGAGTTGTCGTCGATGACCTTTTTCAGATCGTCCGGCAGGCTTTCATATTTGTCTTTGTTCATCGCCAGAACAAATGTCAGCGTATACAGCGCAGACCCCGAGAATTCGGTGTGGTTCTTGACCAGTTCCGACACTTTCAGGGCTGTGGTGACTTCCCACGGGATGGTTGTCCCGTCGATCACACCTTTGGACAGACCTTCGGGGATCGCTGGCACAGGCATACCAACAGGCGTCGCACCAGTAGTTTCCAAAAGCTGGTTCACCAGACGCGAACCGCCACGGATTTTCAGACCTTGCATGTCGGCAGGTGTGCGCACTTCTTTGTTGGTGTGCAGCAATCCGGGGCCGTGAACCCATGTGCCCAAGATGTGCACGTCTTTGAATTCAGTGTCCTTCATGTGCTTGTCGAACATCTGCCAATAGGCAGAGCTGGCCGCACGCGCGTCGGTCACCATGAACGGCAGCTCAAACACCTCGGTCGATGGGTAGCGGCCCGGCGTATAGCCAACAACTGTCCAGACGATATCGGCCACGCCATCAATCGCTTGGTCCATCAGCTCTGGTGGCTTACCGCCAAGCTGCATGGACGGATAGCGTTCAACCTTGATCCGGTCGCCACTGTCTGCCTGAACCTTGTCGGCCCAAACGTCCAAGACCTGCTTGGGTACATTCGCCTGAGGCGGCAAGAATTGGTGCATGCGCAGTGTGACATCTTGCGCCAGCGCGCCTGTCGCGCTCATCCCGACGGCAAGCGCGGCCGCAGCGACGCCCATAATGGTTCTTCTCATCATCATTGTGTCTCTCCCTTTTAGTTGATCGTAACGGTGCCCACTTCAACGTGGGCTTTCCGTGGGGTCGCTTAATTCGGGGGAAAAACGACAGATGCACTACCATCACAGATGTGATGCGCTCCCAAATACATCCGTCTTCCTCCCCTGAATCGCATGTGCCCGAACGGATCAGGCAACGCAGCGTTTCTTACAAATATTGTTAGGCCATCTAACAATACTTGTCATTATCTTTTCGGCACTCTTTTTGGGCAATATCGCATTGGCATATGCGCAGCTGCAAAATTCGCACTTTCGTGCAACTTAGCGCCTCTGAGTTTGTAACCGTCAAACGAAATGCCCAGGTAATGCAAAATAATTCACATGCCCGTTGTATTCCGGGCCACTCGGCAAAATTCTAAGGGTGGGTGATGGTGGCGTTACCTGGATTTGAACCAGGGACCTAACGATTATGAGTCGTTCGCTCTAACCAACTGAGCTATAACGCCATCGGCGCTTCGAATATGACGGGCCTTGGCCCCCGTCAAGGGCCAAAACCAATCTAATGTCATCAACCTGCGTCGCGAACCGTATCAATCATCAATTGAACGTTGTCAGGATTGGCGTCTGGCGTGATGCCGTGACCCAAATTAAAAATATGCGGCCCCTTGGAAAACGCCTTTACGATGGTGCGTGTTTCATCGATCAGATCCTGCCCGCCGGTGACCATATGGCGTGACGCAAGGTTGCCCTGCACACAGCCATCCACCTGAACATTTGCCGCAGCCCATTCAGCTGACACGGAATTATCCAACGCGACACAATCCACACCGGTTGCCTTGTGGAACCCGATGTATTGATCACCCGCCTCGCGGGGGAACCCGATGATCGGGATACCGGGGTGACGCTTCTTCAGCTCTTGGGTGATTTCGCGCGCCGGCTCCAACGCATATTTCTGGAACGCCTCGCCCGAAAGCGACCCCGCCCAGCTGTCGAAAATCTTCATGACTTCGGCACCGGCCTCGATCTGGGCCGACATATATTCGATCGTCGCCTTGGTGATCAGGTTCAGCAGGGATTCGAACAACGGGTTGTCCTCAATCCGCAACTGATGCGCGGGCCCTTGGTCTTTGGTGCCCTGCCCCGCGATCATATAGGTCGCCACCGTCCAGGGCGCGCCCGCAAAACCGATCAACGTGGTTTCCGGCGGCAAGGCCCCCGCAAGGTTGCGCACGGTCTGATAGATGGGGTTCAGCGTCTCGTGGATAACGTCGACGGGCTTCAGCTTGTCGAAATCGGCCTGTGTTGTGACCGTAGACAATCGCGGCCCTTCGCCCGTGACGAACCACAAATCAGCGCCCAGCGCCTGCGGCACCAGCAAAATATCCGCAAACAAAATCGCCGCATCAAATCCAAAGCGGCGGATCGGCTGCAAAGTCACCTCGGTCGCCAGATCAGGGTTATAGCATAACGACAGGAAATCGCCCGCCTCCGCCCGCGTGGCCTTGTACTCGGGCAGATACCGCCCCGCCTGACGCATCATCCAGATTGGCGGTGTCGCCTGCGTTTCACCCGCCAAAGCGCGCAAAATGGTTTTGGTTGGGGGTGTTGTCTGCGCCATGTGTCGGCTCCTCAGGTAATCTTTTGCCTTTGGTCAAGATGTGGGGGCTGGAAGTCAAGGCGCGGGTGCCTCATTGTTGCACAAATTTGACTTGGCCCAAAGAGAACTTCATGACCCTGACCTTGCCTACCCCTCAGAACCCCTTGCGCATCGGCACCCGTGGCTCCCCCCTCGCATTGGCCCAAGCGGTTGAAACCCGCGCGCGGCTGTCGGAGGCGTTTAACCTGCCCCTGACCGCGTTCGAGGTTGTCGTGATCAAGGTAACCGGCGATTTGATCCAGGATCGCCCGCTCAAGGAAATCGGCGGTAAGGGCCTGTTCACCCGCGAAATCGAAGAAGACCTGCTTGCGGGCAAGATCGACATTGCCGTCCATTCCATGAAAGACATGCCCACCATCCAGCCCGGCGGCCTGCTGCTGGATACGTTCCTGCCCCGCGAAGACCCCCGCGACGCCTTTGTCGCGCCCCTGCTCTCGGCCCTTGATCAACTCTCGCAAGGTGCGGTTGTCGGCACTTCCAGCCTGCGCCGCCGTGCACAACTGCTGCACAAACGCCCCGATTTGCAGGTCGTCGAATTCCGCGGCAACGTCCAGACGCGCCTGCGCAAACTTGCCGAGGGCGTGGCCGAATGTACCTTCCTCGCCATGGCGGGCCTAAACCGTCTGGGCATGGAAAACGTCCCCGCCACCCCGATTGATGACACCGACATGCTGCCCGCCGTCGCCCAAGGCGCGATTGGCATCGAACGTCGCGCAGGTGACGCGGACACCCAAGCGTTGCTGACCGCCATCCACGACACCCCCACAGGCCAACGCCTGACCGCAGAACGCGCATTCCTGCTCACACTGGATGGTTCTTGCGAAACGCCCATCGCAGGGCTCGCCACACTTGACGGCGACACCCTGCACCTGCGCGGCGAAGTTTTGCGCCTCGATGGATCAGAAGTGATCGCAGGCACCCGCAGCGGCCCTATCTCGGATGGCGGAAAAATGGGCGTCGATCTGGCCCAAGACCTGCTCGCCCAAGCCGGTCCGCATTTCTTCGATTGGCACACCGCAGGCTAATCCCCCGGCCCTAGCTCAATTCCAAATGGTCATAAATCCCGGGGGAGTCCGCAAGGACGGGGGCTGGCCCCCCTGCGCCCTTTCAGACCATCACACCCATTTGGCTAGGGGCGGCAGGCTCATCAACACCGCATTGGCGTCATGGCCGGTCTCAAGCCCGAACTTCGTCCCGCGATCATAGACCAAGTTATACTCGGCATAGAGGCCGCGATGCACCAGTTGGGCGTCCTTATCCGCGTCATCCCAATCCTGCGCGTTGCGCTTTTCCACCAACGGAACATAGGCGGGCAAAAACGCGCGGCCGATGTCTTGGGTCAGCTTGAAATCCGCTTCCCAATCGCCGGTGCAGTGATCATCCATGAAAATCCCGCCTACACCACGGGCGCGGTTGCGGTGCGGGATATAAAAATACTCATCCGCCCATTCTTTCAACTTGGGATACAACCCCGTGCCATGCGGATCCAAATGGGTCTTTTGCTGGTCGTGAAAATGCGCCGTGTCTTCGGCATATTCGATGCAGGGGTTCAGGTCCGACCCGCCGCCAAACCACCACGCATGGGGTGTCCAGAACATACGGGTGTTCATGTGAACCGCCGGGGCATGGGGGTTTTGCATATGCGCCACCAGACTGATCCCAGAGGCCCAAAACCGCGGGTCGTCCTTCATGCCGGGAATGCCCTTGCGCGCTGCCATCGCAACCTGCGCGCGCTCGCCCAATGTGCCATACACGGTCGAAATATTGACCCCGACCTTTTCGAACACCCGTCCGCCGCGCATGACGCTCATCAAACCGCCACCTGCATCCGATCCGTCATGGCTGCTGCGGGTCGTCTGGCTGACCTCGAATTCGCCAGCGGGCGCATCTGCCAATGGCCCGGCATCATGGCTCTTTTCCAATCCCTCGAACGCGTCCACAATCTGGTCGCGCAATTCGTGAAACCATGCCGCCGCGCGCGATTTTTCGGTCTCAAAACTGTCAGTCATATTCATCTACCTTGTCTGTGCGCTGCGACTCAAAGCCCGCCGAAACGGGTTTCACTGCTTAGTGCGCCGGTGCATCCACCACATCCAGCAGCGAACGCCCGCCGTCGACCACGATCACCTCGCCGGTCATAAAGCTGGAACTGTCCGTCGCGAGAAACTGAATGGTGTCGGCCAGTTCAGACGGCGATGCGATCCGGCCCAATGGCGTGTGACTGCGGATGTCATCGCGCCACTCACGGTTATCCGCGACCGATGCCTTCAACGATCCGCTCATCACCGATCCGAACGCAACGGCATTTACCCTTATCCGGTGCGGTGCCAACGTCAACGCCATCGACCGCGTCATCTGTTCAAGCGCGGCGGCCGCCATTGAATAGGCCATCAATTCCGGCCGTGTGTGCCGCGATGCGATCGAGCTTAGGTTGATAATGCTACCCACCGCGCCCTCGGGCCGATCCTCGGCTTGCTTGATCATCCGTTTCGACACTTGCTGCGTCAATTGCAGCGCGGTCATTACGTTTTCCTGCCACAGGGTTTCGACGCTGGTATCTTCGCTGTTCAACGCATCCGTCGGCAAAAACTGCCGCGATGCGTTGACCAAAACGTCGACCTCATCAAAGGCATCGATGGTCGCAGACACAAGGTTGGCAATCGTCAGACGCTGACGCAGATCGCCCGCAAAGAAACGTATGTTGCCCTCGTCCCGCGCATCGCCCAACTCTTCGGTCAATGCTTTTTCATCCGTGTCGGCGCACATGACATTGGCACCTTTGTCAGCAAACTGTCGCGCAATCGCGAGGCCAATGCCGTTTGCCGCACCTGTCACGATGACGTTTTTGCCTTTGATCGAAAATGACATGAAACTGGTTCCTTATGACGCCAACTGGCGCTTAGCGACGTTTACGCAGAGGCCGCGCAGCATGAAACAGCTTGAACCGCGCATCCCCGCCAATCTCTTCGACATGGGCAAACCGTGTTTTCAATTCGGCCTCATAGGGAAGATGCCGGTTCGCGACCATCCACAGCTTACCTTGTGGCGACAACATTCGCGCAGCCGCGGCGACAAACGCCTGCCCGATTTGCGGCTCTGCCGCGCGGCCGGTATGAAACGGCGGGTTCATCACAACCGCGTCCAGGCGGTGCGGTGCTTCCCATGTTGTGGCATCTTCCCACAAGAATTCTGCGCGTTCGTCACCAACATTCCGGCGCGCGCATTCCAAGGCCATATGCCCCGCTTCAACGACATAGAGTTTTTGAACGCTTTCACGGGTCAAAATATGGGCCGATAGAAAACCCCATCCAGCCCCCAGATCTGCAACCTCAGCGCCCAGTTTTTCTGGCAACGCATCCACCAAAAGCGCCGATGCCAAATCTACGCCATCCGCCGAAAACACACCCGGTGCCGTCCAGAAACCGCCCTCAGTTTGTTCGGGGCCCTGCTGCCAATCCACAAAAAATTCAGCGGCAGGTTCAGCGATCCAGAACAGCTTGCCATGCGCCTTTGAAATAGGTCCGTGAATGGTCACGCGGCTGCGCATCTCACGCAGGATACTGTCAGCGCCATCCGTCTTTTGGCCATCAATCACCACAATGCCATCGCAGGCCGCGCAGGCGTCGGCAATCATTGCGCGCGCTTCTGCTTTGGCGCGGGGCAGGCACACGATGCAAGCCGCATAGTCGCCCTCAAAGCTGCGCACCACGTCATAGCCACGCGCGGCCCAGGCATCATAATCCGGTTTGAAATCGTGAATGATCTGAACGCGGGCCTTATCCAGGCCGGGCAGATCGCTGTCACGAGGCGGTTGGAAGACGGCAATCGTCCCCTCATCCGGTAATTCAAGGCCACCGCCGTCAAGCGCCAGCTGCAAACGTGCATCAATCAAGTGTTATTCTTCTTTTTCCATTGTGCATTGCAGCGGGTGCTGATGCCTGCGGGCGAAATCCATGACTTGCGCCACTTTGGTTTCGGCGATTTCGTGACTGAACACACCCACGACCGCCAACCCTTTTTTGTGAACCGTCAGCATAATTTCGAACGCTTGCGCATGGTTCAGACCAAAGAAACGCTCAAGCACGTGCACAACAAATTCCATCGGTGTGAAATCGTCGTTCAGCAGCATCACCTTATACAGCGGCGGCCGCTTAGTCTTGGGTTTGACTTTGGTCAGCAGATCGACGTCTTCGTCGTCGCGATCCTTGCCAGCCATCATAATATCATCAAGGCGCATTGCTGCTCCTGCTGCGAGAGAAGAGGTTCAAGTGAGTCGTATAAGCGTCTATATAGCCTGAAACGGACATTATAAAAGAGGATCTTGGAAAGATGGCCAAGCGGTTAACGATGATCGGGTTTGATGCCGACGACACGCTTTGGCACAACGAGCATTATTTCGTCCTGACCCAAGACCGCTTTGCCGACCTGCTGCGCGATCATACTGCGCCCGATACGCTGATGGATCGTTTGCTTGTCGCGGAACGCCGCAACATTCCGCATTATGGCTTTGGGATCAAAGGCTTCACCCTTTCAATGATCGAAACCGCCATCGACGTGACCGATGGCAAGGTCCCCGCCCCTGTCATCGCTGAAATTCTGGATGCGGGCCGCGAAATGCTGTCTCATCCCGTTGATCTGCTCCCCCACGCCCAAGAAACCCTTGAGGCGCTGCAAGGCCGGTACAAACTGGTGTTGATCACCAAGGGCGATCTGTTGGACCAGGAACGCAAACTGGCGCTCTCCGGTTTGCGCGACATGTTCGACGGGATCGAGATCGTGTCGGACAAGACCCCGGCGACATACACGCGCATCTTTAACCAGTTTGGTGACGGGGCCGAACGCGGCATGATGGTCGGAAATTCGATGAAATCCGACGTGGTGCCAATGGTCGATGCAGGCGGGTGGGGTATTCATGTGCCCCATGGCCAGACTTGGGCGCTTGAACATGCCGACGCCCCTGATCACGCGCCCCGGTTTCGGCAAATCGCCGATCTGTCAGAATTAGAACAAATTCTAAGCTGATTTCCACGCGCAATCTGCGACCCGAGATTCGCATGATTCCCACCCAACTAACGCCACATTGACGTCACAATCGCTTCTGTAGTGGTTACTCGAATCGCACCCGCTAAATGTGGCTTACAGAAAATTCACCTTTTTATGTGATCCTTGATTTCAAAGGGTTTATCGAAAAAGCGGTGTGTGGTACGGTAACCTTAATAATTAGTGGCCAGTCGAAAAATCGGCGGTCCGAGGCAGAGCAAAGGCAGTTATCATGAGAGCGCGGCGCGTGCAGCCGGCCCGGTATGGGCTATTCATTCTTGCGGCTATCTGGATTTTGGTGGTGCTACCCCTTAGCGCCATGGCGGCTCCCTACGCCGCGTACGTCATTGATGCCCGCACTGGCGAGGTTCTTCATTCGCGAAATGCCGACACGCGATTGCATCCCGCATCCCTCACAAAAATGATGACACTTTACATCGCATTTGATGCGATCAAGCGCGGCGAAATCTCTCTCGATACACAGGTCAAGATCAGCTCGCACGCCGCGTCCGAGCCGCCCAGCAAACTGGGTATGCGGCCGGGCCAGACCATTGCACTGCGCTACCTGATCCGCGGCGCTGCGGTAAAATCAGCCAACGATGCCGCCACCGCAATCGGCGAAGCGATCTCTGGCTCAGAGGCCAAGTTCGCCCGCCGCATGAACCGCACCGCCAAGGCGCTTGGCATGACCAACACTACCTTTAAAAACGCCCACGGTCTGACCGAAGCCGGTCACATGTCCACCGCGCGCGACATGACCACGATGGGCCGCCATCTGCTGTATGATTTCCCCGAATATTATAACCTGTTTTCCCGCATCACGGCAGATGCTGGCGTCCGCAAGGTCAGCCATACAAACCGCCGGTTTCTCACCTCCTACAAGGGTGCCGACGGGATCAAAACAGGGTACACACGGGCCGCCGGCTTTAACCTGACCGCCTCGGCAGAGCGTGGGAATGAACGGGTCATCGTGACCGTCTTTGGCGGCACATCGACCACCGCACGCAACGCGAAAGTTGCCGAATTGATGGATCTGGGCTTCCGCCGCGCCCCCTCCAAAGCGCCGCTTTTGAAGCCCGCCAAACCCCTTTACGCAGATATCGAAGACACGCCCGTTGCCAACAATTCAGCCAGCACACCGGGTGGCGCAGGCAAGACAATTCGCCTTGTTGGCGCGGTCACAACATCCAAGCGGCCACACCTGCGCCCCACCACCGACGACGCCGTGGTTATCGCCACAGCCGAGGCCCCGGTGGCCACATCGCCCTTGTTGGCCGAAGACATCACAGCAGCGATCGAACAAGCCGTGGCAGCGGCCCCCGTCAAGGATGTGCAACCTGCCAGCCTTGCCGCAGTGTCCCCGCGCCCCGCAGCGCGTCCAACTGGGTTGATCGCGTCAATTACCCCGACACAAGTCCAGAAAGCGCCGCCGCAACAGCAAGAGGTGGTGACCCGCGTTTCAACATCCGGCGGCCGTCACTGGGGCGTCAATGTGGGCCGTTTCCCCAGCCGCTATGCCGCCGAAACCGTTCTGGTCAAAACCGCCCTGTCCGAGATTTCGACGCTCGACGGCACATTGCGCAAAGTGGTCCAAAGGCCCCAAGGGTATGACGCTAATTTTCTGGGGATGACCCGCGAAACCGCCGATCTGGCCTGCCGCCGTCTGGCCGCCCGCAACGTCAGCTGTTTCATGATTGGACCAAGCTAAGCACGGCCTCACCAAGGTTACAGGCGAAACGACCTTCTCGTCCTTAGTGCTTAGGTCGTCGCCTGCAACAAAGCGCGCGTGTAATCCGATTTCGGGTTCTCATACAGCGTATCGGCGTCGCCATATTCAACAACGTCCCCGCGCTTCATCACGATGACCTTATGCGACATCGCGCGCACGACTTTCAGGTCGTGGCTGATGAACAAATACGCCAGCCCGTATTTGCGCTGAAGATTGCGCAACAGATCAACTATTTGCACCTGCACGGTCATATCCAACGCCGATGTAGGCTCGTCCAGCACCAGTAAACGCGGGCGCAGTACCATCGCGCGTGCAATCGCAATGCGCTGACGCTGACCCCCTGAAAACTCGTGCGGATACCGATCCATCGTGGCGGGGTCCAACCCCACTTCGACCATCACGTCGCGCACCAGCTCGCGCTGGTTTCGGTCGGGGTCCACGTTGTGAACAGTCAGCCCCTCGGCGATGATCTGCATGCAGGTCATCCGCGGCGACAGGCTGCCGAACGGGTCCTGAAAAACGATTTGCATGTCTTTGCGCAGGCGTCGCAATTCGCGCGTCGACCATTTGCGCACGTCCTGCCCCGTGAAGCTGATGCCACCCTCGGATGCAATCAGCCGCATAATCGCCAATGCCATCGTGGTTTTTCCAGACCCGGATTCCCCCACGATACCAATGGTTTCGCCTGCACGCACTGTCAGGCTCGCGTCGTTCACCGCTTTGACATAATCAACCGTTTTGCGCAGAAAACCCTGCTGAATGGGGAACCAAACCTTCAGGTGATCTGTACTTGCGATCACTTCGGCATCCTCTGGCACGGGATCGGGGCGGCCTGATGGCTCCGCCCCCAACAGCTTTTGCGTATAGGCGTGTTGGGGGTTATCGAAAATCTCGGCCGTTGGGCCTTGCTCGACAATCTCGCCATGTTGCATGACGCAAACCCGGTCCGCGATCCGGCGCACGATCCCAAGGTCGTGGGTGATGAACAGCAGGCCCATCCCCTCGCTGTCTTTCAGGTCTTTCAGCAAATCCAAAATCTGCGCCTGAATGGTCACGTCCAGCGCCGTTGTCGGCTCGTCCGCGATCAACACATCAGGCTTGTTGGCCAGCGCCATGGCGATCATCACACGCTGCCGTTGCCCGCCCGACAATTGATGCGGATAGGCCCCCAAACGGGTTTCTGCGTCGTTGATCCCGACCTTGTTCAGCAGTTCAAGAATCCGCTGCCGCGCCGCCCGGCCAACCACACCTTGATGCAGGGCAAGCGATTCCCCCAACTGCTTTTCAATCGTATGCAGCGGGTTCAGCGATGTCATAGGTTCTTGAAAAATAAAACTAATATCGTTCCCGCGCACCTTGCGCAGCAGGTCATCCCCTGCCCCGATCATCTGCTGCCCGTCATAAAGAACAGAGCCCGACACCTCGGCGCTGTCACCCAACAGCGACACCGTACTAAGCGCCGATACGGATTTCCCCGACCCGGATTCACCGACCAAGGCAACGGTCTCGCCACGCTCAAGCGTAAAGGAAACGCCCTTAACGGCCTGCGTTAAAGCCCCCTCCTGACGAAAGGAAACACGCAGGTTTTGAACCTCGAGCAAGGCGGGTTTTATATCGGTCATGGTACAAACACCGTCAAAGCATAAACGCCCCACGCCGCCATCGGGGCGCATAAGAGCCGCAGCCAGACCGGGGGCAATCTGATCAACGCGACGCTCCAACACCCCAAAAGCACGACCAGCGTGGTTGGCAAAAACCGCGTTTCAAGAACGCGAAACAGAAACCCAACCGTATCGCCCGGCGCCAAAAACACCGCGCGGATCAGCCAAAGCGCCACCCCGATCGCCACGGTTACCGACACGGCATAGATCAACGTGGCAGCTATTTCCGGCACCGACCGGCGCATGTCACCGCTCATGAGAAAGTCTTTCTTGGGTCGAATGCATCGCGGATCCCTTCAAAGATAAAGATCAGCAAAGACAACATGATGGCAAAGGTGAAGAACGCTGTGAATGCCAACCAAGGCGCTTGCAGGTTCTGTTTCGCTTGCAATGTCAGCTCGCCCAGTGACGGGGCCGAGGATGGCAAACCGAAGCCCAAAAAGTCGAGGATGGCGAGCGTGCTGATCGTGCCCGTGATGATAAAGGGCAGCATCGTCAGCAGCGCCACCATCGCGTTGGGCAGCATGTGGCGGAACATGATCGTCACGTTCCCAACCCCAAGCGCCCGCGCGGCCCGCACATATTCAAGGTTCCGCGCACGCAAGAATTCGGCGCGCACAACGCCCACCAACGACGTCCAACTGAACAACACCAGCAGAAACACCAGCAGCCAGAAACTACGCCCCAAAATAGCGAACATAATGATGATCACATACAGCGACGGGGTAGACGACCAGATCTCGATCACCCGTTGAAAAATAAGGTCCGTCCAACCGCCAAAGAACCCCTGAACCGCACCCGCGATAATACCGATCAACGATGCCGCACCCGTTACAATCAAGGTAAACAGGATCGACAGCCGGAACCCGTGAATGACCCGCGCCAACACGTCGCGCTTGGTGCCATCTGTGCCCAACAGGTTTTGACGGTTGGGCGGCAAGGGTGCCGCACCGGGCCGGTCAACAGCGGTGTTAAACGAATAGGGGATCAGCGGCCAAATCGACCAGCCTTTTTCAATCTCTTGGCCCTCGATTTCCCCGTCTTGCGCGTCCTCGATCATCTGATCGGGGTCGTCAAAACAGCCCACCATGCCCCCGGTCGCGATCAGGCATTTCACCTCGGGGTCGCGATAAACGGCTTCGGTCTGGAAATCGCCGCCAAACGCCGTTTCAGGATAAAACTGAAAGATCGGCATAAAATATTCGCCGCGATAATTCACCAGGATCGGTTTGTCGTTCGCCACGAACTCGGCGAACAGTGAAATCCCGAACAGGATCGCGAAAATCCAAAGGCTCCAATAGGCGCGGCGGTTGCGGGTGAAATTGTGCCAGCGACGCTGGTTGAGGGGGGATAATGCCATCAGATCATCCCTCGCGCCGCTCAAAGTCGATCCGGGGATCAACGAATACATACATCAGATCAGACAGAATACCGACCACCAGCCCCATCAAACCAAAGATAAACAAGGTGCCAAACACGATGGGGTAATCACGGGCGACTGCCGCCTCGAACCCCAACCGCCCCAGCCCATCAAGGCTGAATATCGTCTCGATAATCAACGACCCGCCAAAGAACACGCTGATGAAAACCGCAGGGAATCCCGCAATCACAATCAACATCGCATTGCGGAACACATGACCATACAACACCTTGCGCTCCGACAATCCCTTGGCCCGCGCCGTCATCACATATTGTTTTTTGATCTCGTCCAGAAAGCTGTTTTTCGTCAGCAAGGTCAGCGTCGCAAAGGCCGATATGGTGGATGCCAGCACCGGCAAAGTGATGTGCCAGAAATAATCGCCGACCTTGGCCAGCGGGCTAAGCTGGTCGAAATTATCCGATGTCAGCCCCCGCAGCGGAAATATCTGCCAATAGGACCCGCCGGCAAACAGCACCAACAGCAAAATCGCGAACAAAAACCCCGGGATCGCATAGGCCGCGATGATCGCACCCGATGTCCACGTGTCGAACGCCGTGCCGTCCTTGACCGCCTTGCGGATGCCCAGCGGGATCGACACCAGATAGGCAATCACCGTTGACCATAACCCCAGCGTAATCGACACCGGCAGCTTTTCCTTCACCAGATCAATCACACTGATCGACCTGAAATAGCTCTCTCCGAAATCAAAGCGCATATAGTTCCACATCATGGTCAGGAACCGCTCGACCGGGGGCTTGTCGAAACCAAACTCTTTCTCAAGTTCGGCGATAAATTCAGGGGGCAATCCACGCGCGCCAACATAGTTGTCATTGGCCGCCGCAACATCCGCATTGCCCGCGTCATTCCCCCCGCCCGAGAACCCTTCGAACACGTCACCGCCACCTTGAATACGCGCGATTGCCTGCTCAACCGGGCCGCCGGGCACGAACTGCACCAGCGCAAAGTTGATCAGCATAATCCCGATCAATGTCGGAATAATCAGCAATAGCCGTCGAAGAATATAAGCGCCCATATGCGGCGTTTACCTCAGCGCACCAGCGGCGCGCAAGGCCGCTGCTTTGTCTGCGTTGTACCACCAGAAATCGAGATAGCCCAAGGCATAGGCAGGCTGGGTTTCGGGGTGCTCGTACTGGTCATAATACGCCGTCCAAAAGCTGTCGTTGTACCATGTCGGGATCATGATGAATTCGTGACGCAAGGCACGGTCCAATGCCATCAGGCTGGCGTGTTCCTCCTCCCTGGTTTGCGCGGCAAGGGACACCTCGATAATCGCGTCCACCATCGGGCTGGCCAATCCTGCGGGGTTGAACAGCGAATAGCTGGCCGCCTCTGACCCAAAGAACTGTGCCAGACCTGTGCCGGTACCCAAAAACGCCGGATAGTCACCATAAATCAGGTCATAATCGCGGTCCCGTTCGCGGGCCGTATATTGCGAGCTGTCGACTTTTTCGAGGACTGCATCGATGCCCATATTCGTCAGGTTCGACATAAAGTTTTCCATGATCGCCGATAGCGTGGGCGACCCGGATGAATTCAGCAAAAACGTCAGGCGCAGCGGTTTGCCATTTGCGTCATAGCGTTTGCCATCCGTGCCAACGGCCCATCCGGCATCATCCAGCAGTTTCATCGCGCGGCGCAGATTGCGGCGATCCAACAGGCGAGACGGGTCAGAGCTGTGCGGCACAACCGCATCTTCGGTCAGCATTTCAGCGGGAACCACATCGCCAAGCTTTTCCAGCAGGGCCAGTTCCATGCCTTGCGGCTTTCCACTGGCCATCAAATGCGTGTCCTGAATGTAAGACGCGCGCGGTTTGAACAACCCGTATTGCAGCGATTCATTCGTCCACTCAAAGTTAAAGCCCAATGCAACAGCCTCGCGCACGCGTTTGTCTTGCAAAACCTCGCGGCCAAGGTTGAACACAATGCCCGCAGGTGCCGGCGGCGATCCGTCAGCGATCTCGTCCTTCACCACATAGCCGGCATCGACTTTGGGGAAATCATAGGCCGACGCCCATTGCTTTGAACTGCCCTCGGCGCGGAATGTGTATTCGCCCGCTTTAAACGCCTCGAACGCCGAATTTTCGTCGCCGAAATATTCGACACGAATCGTATCAAAGTTATTGCGGCCCACGTTGAACGGCAGATCAGCGCCCCAGTAATCAGGGTTGCGTTTGTAGACGATACGCCGGTTCACATCGACCGTGTCGACCATATAGGGGCCCGATCCGGGCGACGTCATCAACCGGGATTCGTCCAGCCGCGCGCCGGTTTCGTCGAACCATTTTTTGGACCACGCAGGCACGCCGCCCACTTGTTCAATCAGGCTGCGGCGCGAAATGCCCGGGGTGAAATAGAATTTGACCGTATAATCATCAAGCGCCTCGACCTTGGGGATGCTTTTGCGCACGGCATCGCCATAGGATTTCAGGCCCTGATCCAACAGCAGGTTGTGGCTGAACACGATATCATGCGCGGTGACCGGATCGCCCGTCGAAAACGTGGCATCCTTGCGCATGTGAAAAATCACCCAGTCTTTGCTTTCGGGGTACTCAAGGCTTTCACACAGCAGGCAATAACCCTCGCCGTAAACATCTGCAGGCGCGGTTTCCCCACCCACACCTTCGCCCAGCAGGCTTTCATACATGGTGGTGCTTAACGCGCCCCCGCGCCCCTTGCGCGAATAGGGGTTCATCGAATCAAACGTCCCAAGGGTCGAAATCGAAATCTCGCCGCCCTTGGGGGCATCGGGGTTCACATAGTCGAAATGCGGGTAGTCGGCGGGGTATTTCAGATCGCCGTAAAACGAATAGCCGTGACTGCGGATGATCTTGCCCTCTTGGGCATAGGCCGCGACGCCCACAAGCATGGCACCCAACGTCAAAAACATCATCCAAAGCGTTTGAGATGTCATAGTGCGGGCGCGAATTGCAGCGCGGGCATGGGTCCGGGGCATCAGGGTTTCCTTTACAAAATCATCGTGTCGGCGGTGCCGTTCGTGCACCCAAGCTAACGGCGCAGAACGCCAAGATACAAGTTGCGAATATGTTATCTGGTTGAAATCCGACCGCGAAACGCAAAAGGCCGCCCACAATGGGGCGGCCCTTCGTAATACCTAAGTGGCAGATCAGCCGTCGAGGCTGTCCAGATATGCGATCACGTTCGCACGATCCTCAATCTTGCCAAGACCAGAGAAGCCCATGGTGGTGCCGGGTGCAAATGCAGCTGGCTTGGTCAGGAATTTGTTCAGATTCTCAGGCGTCCAAACATCGGCGGATTTTTCAAGGTTACCCGAGTAGGCTGCAAAACCTTCAGCGCTATCCACGGGGCGGCCTACGACACCATACAGATACGGGCCAACCGCGTTTTCGCCTTTTCCAACCTTGTGGCAAGCACCGCATTTGCGGAATACTTTTTCACCGGCACCAATGTCGGCAGATGCCAACACAGCCGAGAAATCAACGGCATCTTCAGCCGGTTCATCGCCGCCAGCCGAGGCGACTTCGACAACATATCCCGCGTCACCATGCACTTCGGCGTGGTAAATTTCTTCGCTGGCGAACTTGCCAAGCAACAGAATGAGCCAAGCCCCGAACAGGCCGGCAGCTACTTTAGTGATCGTCATTGTATCGAACATGCGTGAAGGTCCATCGTTGGTATTCGGGCATAGGGTTGTCCGCGTATCTATTGCTTTCCCTCCGTCGGGGCAAGGTGTAGTTACCCCTACGAAGCGCTGACAATAGTAAAGGTCTGATAAAGGACGCCCGAAATGAGCCAAAAAAACTCTCCTCGTATCGCTTTTCAGGGGGCTTTGGGCGCTTATAGCCACGAGGCATGCCTACAAGCGCGCCCCGACATGATTCCCGTCCCCTGCCTGACATTCGAGGATGTTTTCCTTGCCGTAAGCGAAGGCCGTGCGGATCTGGCCATGCTTCCTGTCGAAAATACGACCTACGGGCGGGTGGCCGATATCCACCGTTTGCTGCCCAAAAGCGGGCTGCACATCATCGCCGAGGCATTCGTGCGGGTGCGTATTTGCCTGATGGCAAAACCCGGCGTAGCGCTTGAGGATATTAAACTGGCCCGCGCGCATATGGTGCTGATTCCGCAGGCACGCAGTTGGCTGGATGCCCATGGAATCGCATCGGAATCCGCCAAAGACAGCGCCGGTGCCGCTGAGGAACTGGCCGCTTCTGACGACCGCAATATCGGCGTGTTGGCCAGCGAAGTCGCCGCCGATATTCACGGGCTGAACGTGCTGGCGCGCGATATCGAAGACCTTGATCACAACACCACGCGGTTCTTGCTGATGGCACCCGACATCGACACCACACGCCGCGCTGAAAAAATGCTGACAACCTTCGTGTTCGAAGTCCGCAACATCCCCGCCGCCTTGTACAAAGCGATGGGCGGTTTTGCCACGAACGGCATCAACATGACCAAGCTTGAAAGCTATATGGTTGGCGGATCATTCACCGCAACGCAGTTCTATTCCGACATCGAGGGGCACCCCGATGACCCCGCGGTGCAACGCGCGCTGGAAGAACTGGGGTACTTCACCAATATGCTGGAAATTCTAGGTGTCTATCCGGCCGATCCCGACCGGCAAAACTGATAGAAACGCGGATCAGCAGCCCTTATTTGGACTGCTGATAACGCTCTTCCATGTCTTTGGTATATCCGGCAACAGCCCGTTTGAATTTCTTGGTCAACGATGTTTTGGCCAGCTTCAAGGATTGCACCAGCAGACGTGCCGATAGGGTTTTCGGCTTGATCTCGATGCTCGCCGCGACCCGTGTGCGGCTGCGGGACAAGGCCAACAAGTCAAACGACACAGCGCCCAGCAACCCCGGAGACATCGATTCCAGACAAATCTCGGTCGGGTGTTCAAAGGTCACCATTTCGACCTCGATATCACGGCGTTTGCCGCGCATATCAAATGCGGCTTCCCATTTCATACCGGTGCCCGGCTCGGTCATTGTATCGACCCGCCGTACTTCTGCGCCGCGCCGCATGGCCGCGCGTTCAAACGTGTCAAACTCGCACAGCATCTCGAACACCGCATCAATAGGTACGTCGATATCTTCTTTCGTCGAAAACTTCATACTACCGCCCAAAATAACCTAACGAAACATCACCTTAATCAAGCGTATCCGCAAGCCAGTTTTCCAGCAAGAAATGCGCAATCGCCCCTTTGCGGGCTGGCAGGATCGTGGTGTGCTGTCCGGCAAATACATCCAACATCTCCTCGCGTGTGACCCAAACCGCGTCTTCGATTTCTTTGGGATCAATGGTGATTTCAGTGCTGGTTGCGACGCCTGCACAGCCAAACATCAGCGACGCGGGAAAGGGCCATGGCTGGCTCGCCAGATAGCTGACCTCGCCCACATGCACGCCTGATTCTTCGAACACTTCCCGGCGCACGGCGGCTTCCAATGTCTCGCCCGGCTCGACGAAACCGGCCAGCAGCGAATACATCCCCGCAGGCCAGCCCGGCGACCGCCCCATAAGAACCGAATTACCATTTGTAATCAGCATGATAACCACAGGGTCAGTGCGCGGAAAATGGGACGCGCGACAGGCCGGGCAATTGCGCTGCCAGCCCGCATCATTAATCACAGTCTCGAACCCGCAGCGCGCGCAAAAACCGTGGATGTCATGCCACGCCAAAATCGCCTTGCCGGTCGCTGCCAGTTCGGCATCGCGGGGGTCCAACCATGTCATCACGCGGCGCAATTCGACAAAAACATAGTCCTGCGGCAGCATTGGGTGGTGCTGTTCGCTTGGGTCCATGAATTGCCCCAACTGCCGTGGATCAACTTCATCGGGCATCCACTGCGACAGGTCATAGGCAAACCGCGCCGCGCCGTCTTCTCGGCCCAGCAGAATTGGTGTACCGCGGGCGTCGTCAAGCGCCGGATGATCTAGCGGTAAACGCACAAGGGACGCTGGACGTGTGGGATCGATCAGAACCTTGCCCCGCCAGAACAAAATCGCGCGCGCAGCGTCATCCGCCATCAGCGCCGCAACAGCGTCTTTATCCCCGCGAACCTCGCCCGCACGGTCCAGCGATGATCCCCCAAATGTTACTGTCTCAGCGTGCTTCATACCGTCCCTCAAATCCAGTTCCCACCCTGAGTAGTCAGCATCAGCCCCAAAGCCAAGCCCGCCGCATAATCGCGCGAGATCCGCTTTCAATTCAGAAGAGAGAGGAATATACTGATTCAACCACAGCGAGAACGCAATGCGGAGCCAGGTATTTTGACCACTTGCAACGACCCACAACGTAAGACAGCCCATGCACTCCGCCGCTAGGCCCATCACCCAATGACCCACATCACCGCGAAGCTGCGAATACTTGCCACGACAGATTTGCACATGAACCTGTCGGGGTTCGACTATGCCTGTGACGCGCCGGGGGGCACAACGGGTCTGGCAGGCCTGTCCACGATGGTCACCGCTGCCCGCGCCGAGGCCCGATCACAGGGGCGGTCCTCGGTCCTGCTGGACAATGGCGATTTCTTGCAAGGGACCGCCTTGGCCGATTGGCAAAGCGAACTCGGCACCGCACCCGAGCATCCTCTCATCCGTATCTTTAACGCGATGGGATATGATGCCATCGGGCTGGGTAATCACGATCTGGACTATGGCACCGGCTATCTGGCCGATGTGATTAGCCAACTGGATGCGCCCACCGTGTCGACCAACCTTTCGTCCGGTATCATCGCGGGTCTTCACCCCCATATCCTGCTGAAAACCAGCATAGAGACATCACAAGGGACGGCCCCCTTGACCATCGGCATCCTGTCGGCCCTGCCCGTTGAAACCGCGATCTGGAACACATCACAGTTGCCATCGGGCACCCGCATCCACGATCCCGTTGTGTCACTGGGCACCGCCGCAAAGAAATTGCGCCAAGACGGAGCCGAGCTGATCATCGCCCTTGCCCACATGGGCATCACCCCGTCCGAGACGCAAAAGATCACTGGGAACTCAGGTGCCACGGCATTGGCGCAGGTGCCTGATATCGATGTGGTCATCGCGGGCCATACGCATCAGCGATACCCGTTGACGCCCATCACGGGAACCAGCCCCATCACCGCCGCCCCGATCGTGATGCCGGGGCACTACGCCTCTGATCTGGGGGTGATCGACCTTGATCTGGTGCAAACATCCGGCGGCATTTGGCATATCGGACAATACACCAGCGCGCTTTGGCCCAATACGGGCACCGTGACGCCGGACCCGACCACCATCCGCCTAAGCACCCCGGCGCATCAGGCCACACGCGCCTATCTTGCGGAACCGGTCGCGGAAATCGGCTTTGACCTGCACAGCTATTTCGGGATGGTGCGCCCGACGGACACGCTTGCGCTTGCTGCGCGGTCCAAGGCGATTGAGGTCAAACAAGGGCTGGCTGGCTGCGGGTTTGAACACCTGCCCATATTGGCAACGGCAACCACCCGCACCGTCGGCGAGAGAAGCGGCCCGTCGAACTATATCCACATTCCGCAAGGCCCCGTTTTGCGCAGGCATCTGGCGAATTTCGCCCCTGCCACCAACCGGATTTGCGCGTTGCAGATCACTGGTTCCATGCTGCGTAACTGGCTGGAACATTCGGCCTGTGTGTACAACCAGCTAAGCCCCGATACACCGGACCAGCAACTGCGGGATGAACGTAACCCAAGCTTTATTTTTGATACGATTTACGGGCTGGACTATGTCATCGATCCGTCGCGACCCATTGGCGAACGGATCACATCGCTGATGCACGCCGGTGCACCTGTCACCGCAGACCAGCAGTTCATTATCGCGACGAACCATTTCCGCGCGGCAGGCGGGGGCGGCTATACAGACCTTAACCTGCCAGCCCCCCTGTTCCAAAGCGACATGACCCCGGTCCAAGCGATCGTTCAGGCCATGCAAAGGGACGATCTTGCCGAGTGGGTGAACATCACCCCATGGCAGCTGAATTGTGGCGGGACGTTTAAGGCCGTGTTCGAATCCAGCCCCACCGCTGCGCGGTATTTCTCGCAGATCAGTGCGCTGTCCCCTGAAATACTGGGTCACACGGAAACCGGGTTCGACCGCATCCAGATCACCTTGTGATCCTTGCACTTTGAAAAACGCTATACTATATGACCCTTGAGAGGTTGGTGCGGGCAGGTGCCTCGCCAACCCGGTCAGATCCGGAAGGAAGCAGCCGTAACGAGCCCCACTTGGGTCGTTATCAGCCTCTCACCTTAACGTATTTTGCACAGCAAAATGCGCGTCACCCCGGCAGGGCCCTCCGACGGATGGCACGAGAGGGGTAGCATCAGCCCCCCAACAAAATGCCACACGCCGCCAGGAATGCCTCTGCGCTTTGCAGTAACGCCGGCCCGACAAGCGTGCACACAGCAGTCAAGTTACCCATGGGTAACTTAACTGCTTGTTTATAAAGGTAAATTTTACCTTACACCACCGAACGCAGCGCGTGTTTTACAGCCGTTCAGCAGCAAAGGTATCGCATTGACCCACCTGCCCGCTGTCATACCCGCGCTGGAACCAGCCCGATCTTTGTGCGGATGTGCCATGGGTAAAGGTATGCGGCTGCGGCGCGCGGCCAGCTTGCTTTTGCAAATAGTCATCACCGATTTTACGCGCCGCATTCAGTGCCTCGTCCAGATCGCCACGTTCCATCAGCCCTTGGACGTTTTGCGCCCAAATGCCGGACAGACAATCGGCCATCAGTTCCAGCCGGACGGTTAATGCGTTCGCCTCGGCCTTGGAGGATTGCCGCCGCAAAGCATCCACCTTGGGCAAAATACCAAGTTGGTTTTGCACGTGATGTGCGACCTCGTGGGCGATCACATAGGCCGCAGCGAAATCACCGCCTGCGCCCATACGCTGCGAGAGCATGTTGAAAAAATCCGTATCCAAATATGCTTTTTGATCGGCGGGGCAGTAAAACGGGCCCGATGCACCAGATGCGCCGCCGCATGCGCTTTGCGTCACGCTTGAGAACACCACCAGTTTCGGCGGCACATATTCCCGGCCCAATTGTTCGGGGAAAATCTTGCCCCACACATCTTCGGTTGTTGCCAGAACCTGCGCTGAAAACTGCGTGGCTTGCGCATCTGCCTGACTGACAGGGGCGCTTTGCTGGGATTGGCCGCCGCCTGCACCGATCAAGGGCGACACATCGATGCCGGTGAAATAGCCGATTGCCAGAACGGCCAACACGCCGACCAGCCCCAACCCGCCTGCCCGACCGCCGCCGCCACTGCGGCCACCGCGTACTTCTACATTCTTGCTTCGCCGTATCCCTCGCAGCCGCATTGCGTGCCCCCAGTGTAAGATTTGATGTGTTATATCCGTGTGGTTCGCATATGTTTACACTCTAGGCGGTATCGCATTCAACGCTTAACACGGGCCCTCGGATTACCCGGCCCAACAACGGTGGACGCTGCCCCGCCCCCGCCCTATCTTACGGGGCAACCCGAATCCCCGAAGGACCGTCATGTCAGACACCACCGCCTACCGCGTTCTTGCCCGCAAATACCGGCCCGAGACCTTTACCGATCTGGTCGGGCAGGATGCCATGGTGCGGACCCTGAAAAATGCGTTCGCGGCAGACCGCATTGCGCAAGCGTTCATCATGACGGGCATCAGGGGCACCGGGAAAACCACCACCGCGCGGATCATCGCCAAGGGGATGAACTGCATCGGGCCGGATGGTCAGGGCGGCCCCACCACCGAACCCTGCGGTGAATGCGAACATTGCGTGGCCATCATGGAAGGCCGCCATGTCGACGTGATGGAAATGGACGCCGCATCGAACACCGGTGTCGGCAACATCCGCGAGATTATTGATTCTGTGCATTACCGCGCGGCCTCGGCCCGGTACAAAGTATACATCATCGATGAGGTGCACATGCTGTCCACCGGGGCGTTCAACGCCCTGCTGAAAACCCTTGAGGAACCGCCCGAGCACGTCAAATTCATCTTTGCGACCACGGAAATTCGCAAGGTGCCGGTCACGGTGCTGTCGCGCTGCCAGCGGTTTGATTTGCGCCGGATCGAACCCGAGGTGATGATCGCCTTGATGCGCAAGATCGCAGGCTCCGAAGGGGCCGAGATTGCCGATGATGCGCTGGCCTTGATCACCCGCGCCGCCGAAGGATCGGCGCGCGATGCGACGTCCCTGCTGGATCAGGCGATCAGCCATGGCGCGGGCGAAACCACCGCCGTGCAAGTACGCGCGATGCTGGGCCTGGCCGACCGTGGCCGTGTGCTGGATCTGTTCGACATGATCCTGCGTGGCGATGCGGCGGGTGCGTTGAATGAACTAAGCAGTCAGTATTCCGACGGGGCCGATCCAATGGCCGTGCTGCGCGATCTGGCCGAGATCACCCATTGGGTGTCAGTCGTGAAAATCACCCCTGATGCTGCCGAAGACCCGACCGTGTCACCTGAGGAACGCAGCCGCGGCCTGACCATGGCCGAAACCCTGCCAATGCGGGTGCTGACACGACTGTGGCAAATGCTGCTCAAGGCGCTGGACGAGGTCGCAAGCGCGCCCAACGCGATGATGGCGGCTGAAATGGCTATCATCCGCTTGACCCATGTGGCCGACCTGCCCAGCCCCGAAGAACTGGTGCGCAAGCTTGGCAATGCCACGCCGCCCCCCGCGGCCCCGACCCCTGCGCCAAACGGCGGCGGTGGTGGCGGCAGCACCTCGGCGATGGGTGGGCAGCACGTTCAATCGGGCGGCGCGTCCGGTGTCACCATGACGGCGACCGCCCCCGCGATTGATCAAGCGCTCGCGCGGTTTCCCAGCTTTGAGCATGTCGTCGAACTGATCCGCACCAACCGCGACGTAAAGCTGCTGGTCGAGGTGGAAAACACCCTGCGGCTGGCCGCCTACCAGCCCGGTCGCATTGAATTCACACCAACCGATGCCGCCCCGCGCGATCTGGCGCAACGGCTTGGCACGCGGTTGCAACAATGGACGGGCAACCGTTGGGCCGTGATCATCGTTGGCGACTGCGAAACGAAAACCATCGCAGAAATCCGCGATGCCAAGGAAAACGCGCTGAAATCCCAGGCCGAAAACCACCCGTTGATGCAGGCCGTGATGGCAACGTTTCCGGGGGCGAAAATCCTGTCGATCCGCACGCCCGAAGACATCGCCGCCGCCGCCGTGTCCGAGGCCCTGCCCGAGGTCGAAGACGAATGGGACCCCTTCGAGGACGACTAGCGCGCAGGGGGCACCCCCTTGTCCGGCAGCGTCACAATCCGCATATAGATCAAGACACGAAATTCAGGAGACGACACGATGTTAAAAGGTTTGGGTGCCATGGGTGACATGGCGAAAATGATGAAAGCCGCGCAGGAAATGCAAGGCAAGATGGCGCAAATGCAAGAAGACATGCACAATATCATCGTCGAAGGTGAATCCGGTGCCGGCCTTGTCAAAGCGACCTGCACCGCCAAGGGCGAGCTGAAATCGCTGGATATCGACCCGTCGATTTTCAACGGTGACGAAAAAGAAGTCGTCGAAGACCTGATCCTTGCCGCCATTAAAGACGCGCAATCCAAAGCCACCGATCGCGCCCAGTCCGAGATGAGCAAACTGACCGAAGGCATGGGCCTGCCCGCCGACATGAAACTGCCCTTTTGATCTTTCCAAATGGATCTAAATCCTCGCCGAAGGCATAAAATCTCTTTTTGAAACCCCAGCGAGGCCCGCACCCTTGAGCAGCACACGCGATATCGATGCCCTGATTGATCTGATGTCGAGGCTTCCGGGCCTTGGCCCCAGATCAGCGCGGCGCGCGGTGCTGCACCTGATCCGGAAACGGGCGCTGCTGCTGACGCCATTGGCCGATATGATGCAAACCGTGGCCGCGACGGCGCGGGAATGTCTGAATTGCGGCAATGTCGGCACCAGCGATGTCTGCGACATCTGCACGTCGGAAAAACGTGCCAATGGCGAAATCTGCGTTGTCGAAGACGTGGCCGATCTGTGGGCGATGGAACGCTCGGGCGTGTTCAAGGGGCGCTATCATGTGTTGGGCGGCACGCTATCCGCGCTCGATGCTATCGGCCCGCAGGAATTGCGCATTCCGCGCCTGATTGACCGCGTATCGACGGAAAACATCAGCGAAGTCATCCTTGCCCTGAACGCCACGATCGACGGGCAGACCACCGCGCATTACATCGCGGACCAGCTTGACGGGCAGGTACGTCTGACGTCGCTGGCCCAAGGTGTGCCGATTGGTGGTGAGCTGGATTATCTTGACGATGGCACGATCACCGCAGCGATGCGGGCCCGCAAATCAATCTGATTTTAGACGCTGCTTTGCCAAGGCAATCAGCGCCGCGTCGCGCTCTGCTTCCAATTCGGCAATGCTACGCCCTGCGGCCTCGGCCATCACACCGTTTACCAGTTTCTCGCGTACATCCGGGGTCAGGCTGGGGTTGCCCAAACTCGCCCAACGCTTTTCCTGACTGGCCCCAAGATGGTCCAGATATCCGGCCATCCCGCCCGTTCCACCGCCCAGATGATAGGCCATATGCGCGCCCAACACCGACCAGCGCAGGCCGGGGCCGTTCACCAAGGCTTTATCCACCGCTTCGACGTCGGCGATCCCTTCGGCAACGATATGCACGGCCTCGCGCCACAACGCTGAGGCAAGCCGGTTCGCAATATGGCCCACGGCTTCTTTCTTGAGCCTGACAGGGGCGGAGCCGATGCCGCTGTAAAATGCCTCGGCCCATGCCACCACCGTATCATCGGTGCCAAATATTTCCACCAAAGGCACCAGATGCGGCGGGTTGAACGGGTGCGCGGTGATCAGGCGGTCGGGGTGTTTCATGCCGACAGACAGATGCGACCACGGATGCGCCGAGGTGCTGGAGGCGATGATAACATCCTGCGCGACCAACGCTTCGATCCGGGCATAAAGGTCTTGTTTCAGCGGCACGTTTTCGGGGGCGTTTTCTTGGATCAAACGCGCGCCCTCAAGCGCATCCGCCAGATCGGCGCTCAGGTGCAGTGACCCTTGGGCAGTGGTCGGCGCGCCGATCTGTTCCAATTGTGCCAGTGGTGTCACAACCCGATCCCGGAATCCGCCAAGCGATTGCGGGTCAGGATCCCATGCCCGCACATCATGGCCCGCGCGCAGAAACAACGCCGCCCAGCTGGCCCCGATCAGACCGCAGCCCACAACCGCGACAGTGGTTTTCTTGGCCATCAAAGCGTTCCTTTATCCAACCGGCGACCCGTCACAGGCTCAAACAGTTTCGTCTAGTTCCAGCACCGTTTCGACACCGTTTTCAAGCACATAGACACAGCCCTGACGGTTGGTCAGCTGCCCCAATTCGGGCCGGCTGAGCCCACATAATTCGCCGCGCAGTAACTGGCCGCTAAGACCATGGGCAACAATCACCGTTGGCCGCGTCAGCGTCGCCACGAAATCACGCACGCGGGCTTGGAATGTATCAAAACCTTCGCCACCCGGGGCGGCAGAATAGAATTCCATATGGGGGCTGTCGGGCGTGATACCTTCGGGCAGGTTCTTGTAGATATCGGCGCGCAAATGGCCCTCCCACTCGCCCGCGAACACCTCTTTCAGGCGGTCGTCGGTTTCATAGTTGCGTCCTCCCAGTGCGATATCGGCTGTCTGGCGCGTGCGTTTCAGGGGCGAGACGAAACACGGCAGGTCGGCCTCAAGAATGGGGGCCATCAACCGCGCCTGTTGTTCTGCATGCCGCAAACCGCGCGCCGACAGGACGGATTCGGTTTGGCCCTGCACACGCCCTTCGGCATTCCATTCGGTTTCACCGTGCCGCATGAACCAGACCTTGGGATAGGATTTCATCGTTTCGCGCCTTTTTGAAACTGCTGTTTGCGCGCACCTTGGCCGATGGCAGGACAAAGGCCAACCCTATGATTTCGCCGCAGGATGCGTTGTGGCGGCGCGGCACGGGCGGGCACAGGCAATGCGAAACCCGCTGTCGTTCTTGCAAAATGACGATATATCTTGCGCAGATGAGGTGGATATTTCCGCTTCAGTGTACTATCGCATACCAAACTTCCTGAAAGGCTTGAAACCATGGCTGATACGAACACACCTGACATCATTTACACCAAGGTCGACGAGGCACCCGAACTGGCGTCTTATTCCTTGCTGCCGATCATTCGCAGCTTTGCCGATGCGGCGGGCGTGTCTGTTGGCACGCGCGACATTTCGCTGGCGGGCCGTATTCTGGCCGCCTTTCCTGACGCGCTGAATGCCGATCAAAAGCAATCGGATGATCTGGCCGCGATGGGTGATCTGGTGAAAACCGCCGATGCCAACGTGATCAAGCTGCCGAACATTTCCGCGTCGGTCCCGCAATTGGTGGCCGCCGTTAAGGAACTGCAATCCCAAGGGTACGCCCTGCCCGATTACCCCGAGGCCCCCAGCACCGACGCCGAGAAAAAAGCCCGCGCAGCCTATGACGCGATCAAAGGCTCGGCTGTGAACCCGGTTCTGCGCGAAGGTAACTCTGACCGTCGTGCCGCTGGTGCGGTCAAGAAATACGCGATGGCCAACCCGCATTCGATGGGCACATGGTCCAAGGACAGCAAAACCAAGGTGTCCGCGATGTCGGGCGGTGATTTCTTCTCGAACGAGAAATCGCTGACGTTGACAGACGCCCAAGCCGGTGCTGCCAAAATCGTGCATGTGGCGGCTGACGGGTCCGAGACCGTGTTGAAAGACGGCGTGACATTCCCTGCGGGCACCGTTGTGGACACGACGTTCATGTCTGCAAAGGCGCTGGATACATTCCTGGCCGAGCAGATCGAAGAGACCAAGAAAGACGGCACATTGTTTTCGTTGCACATGAAAGCGACGATGATGAAGGTATCGGACCCGATTATTTTCGGCCACGCTGTGCGCGCCTATCTGCAACCGGTGTTCGATAAATATGAAGCAGAGCTGAAAGCCGCGGGCGTGAACCCGAACGCAGGTATCGGCGACATGATGGCCCGTATCGAGGGTAATGCCGAGATTGTTGCCGCAGTCGAAGCCGCGATGGCCGCACGTCCGCCGATGTATATGGTCAACTCGGACAAGGGCATCACCAACCTGCATGTCCCATCCGACGTGATCATCGACGCATCCATGCCCGCGCTGATCCGCGCTGGCGGCAAAGGCTGGGGCCCGGACAACAAGGAACACGACACCAATTGCGTGATCCCTGATAACTCCTATGCGCCCGTCTATGACGAAAGCATCAAGTATTTCAAAGAAACCGGCGCGCTGGATCCGACGACCTCGGGTACTGTGCAAAACATCGGTTTGATGGCCCAAAAGGCCGAAGAATACGGTTCGCACCCCACCACGTTTGAAATTCCTGCCGATGGCACCGTGAAAATGATCGCGGCCAATGGCGATGTGATTTCCGAACATAGCGTTGAGGCGAACGACATCTGGCGCGCCGCATCGGCCCGCAAGGCACCGATCGAAGACTGGGTACAACTGGCCATTGATCGTCAAAAAGCCGAAGGCTGCGAGGCGATTTTCTGGCTGGACGCAGACCGCGCACACGATGCCGAGCTGATCGCCTATGTCAAACCGATCCTTGAAGCAAAAGGCGTTGCCGACAAGTTCCAGATCATGTCGCCCGCCAAGGCCACGCGCCAGACGCTGGAAACGATCCGCACAGGAGCCAATTCCATCGCGATCACCGGTAACGTGCTGCGCGACTATCTGACCGATCTGTTCCCGATCTTGGAACTGGGCACCTCGGCCAAGATGCTGTCGATTGTGAAACTGATGCAGGGCGGTGGTTTGTTTGAAACCGGTGCTGGCGGGTCTGCCCCCAAGCACGTTCAGCAGTTGGTCGAAGAAAACCACCTGCGTTGGGATTCTCTGGGTGAATTCTGTGCGCTTGGTGAAAGCCTCAAGTTCCTTGCCGATCAAAAGAACAACGAAAAGGCCCGGATTTTGGGCAAGGCGGTTGATGACGCCACGCAAGGTATCCTCGACAACAACAAATCGCCTTCGCGCAAAGTCGGCCAGCCCGATAACCGCGCCAGCCACTATTATTTCGCACTGTATTGGGCGCAAGCATTGGCAGCACAGACCGGCGACGCCGATCTGGCCGCGCATTTTGCCCCCATCGCGGAAAAGCTGGCCGCGAACGAAGACAAGATCATGGCCGAACTGGCCGCGGTTCAAGGCAAAGCCGTTGATCTGGGTGGGTATTTCCATTCGGACCCAGCCAAAACCGAGGCGGTCATGCGCCCCTCGGCCACGCTGAACGCCATCATCGGCTAAACGATCCAGCCCCGTCCCCTAGCTTGGGGGGCGGGGTTTTTCTTTGCCCTCAAGGGCAATATCGCGCCGAAACCGCTGATCTGCGCCAAAGACATGCCGCATCAGTTTGCCAGTGCGCCCGTATCCTGATTAAACAACAATTAGCCCTGCACTTACGGGGCCGCTATAATGTTGACGGCAGAAACGGGGCTATCCATGACGAAACGCGCATTGATTACTGGGATTACGGGCCAAGACGGGTCCTATCTGGCGGAATTTCTGCTGGAAAAGGGCTATGAGGTGCACGGGATCAAACGGCGGGCATCGTCATTGAACACCCAGCGGATCGATCACATTTTCCAAGACCCCCACGAGGAAAACCCCAAGCTGCACCTGCATTATGGCGATCTGACCGACAGTTCGAACCTGACGCGGATCATCAGCGAAGTCCAACCCGACGAGGTCTATAACCTTGGTGCGCAAAGCCACGTCGCGGTCAGCTTTGAATCGCCCGAATATACCGCGGATGTAGATGCCACCGGTGCCTTGCGTCTGCTTGAGGCAATCCGGTTCTTGGGCCTTGAGAAGAAGACCAAGTTTTACCAAGCCTCGACATCGGAATTATACGGTCTGGTGCAGGAAACCCCGCAGACCGAAACCACGCCTTTCCACCCGCGCAGCCCCTATGCGGTGGCCAAGATGTACGCCTATTGGATCACGGTGAACTACCGCGAGGCGTATGGCATGTACGCCTGCAACGGCATCTTGTTTAATCATGAATCCCCGCGTCGCGGCGAAACATTCGTCACGCGCAAGATCACGCGCGGGATGGCGAATATCGCCCAGGGTCTGGATGACTGCCTGTACATGGGCAACATCGACGCGCTGCGCGATTGGGGCCATGCCAAGGATTACGTGCGGATGCAGTGGATGATGCTGCAACAGGACGAACCCGATGATTTCGTAATCGCGACTGGCGTGCAATATTCGGTGCGCCAGTTCATCATATGGTCCGCCGCCGAGCTGGGGATTACCCTGCGGTTTGAGGGGGCCGGCATTGAGGAACGCGCGATCGTGGACAGCATTGAAGGCGACGACGCCCCCGGCGTGAAACCCGGCGATGTGGTTTTGAAAATCGACCCGAAATATTTCCGCCCCGCAGAGGTGGAAACGCTGCTGGGGTCGCCCGCCAAAGCCAAGGCCATACTGGGCTGGGAGCCGCAGATCACCACGCAAGAGATGTGTGCCGAGATGGTCAAAAGCGATCTGAAAATCGCCAAACGTGCGCGCCTGCTGGTCGATCACGGCTTTGATGCGTTTATCGCACGCGAGGATTAATCCATGTCAGGGAAACTTTTCCTCACCGGTGGTTCCGGCATGGTGGGCCGCAATGTTCAGGATCACGCCGCCGCCGCGAATTGGCAGATCGTTGCCCCGTCGAGCCGCGAACTGGACCTGATGAGCAGCGCCGCCGTGGCTGAATTCATCAAGGCCGAACAGCCTGATCTGATTGTGCATTCCGCAGGCAAGGTCGGTGGCATCCGCGCCAATATGGCCGAACCTGTCGCCTTTCTGGATCGCAACATTACCATCGGTCGGAACGTGATCATGGGGGCCTATGAGGCCGGCGTGAAGCGGTTGATCAATCTGGGATCGACCTGCATTTATCCCCGCGCCGCTGCGAACCCGCTGAGCGAGGATTTATTGCTGACCGGAGAGCTGGAGCCGACGAATGAAGGCTATGCGATTGCCAAGATATTTGCGCTGCGATTGTGCCAGTATATTCGCCGCGAAGACTCGACGTTTCAGTACAAGACGTTGATCCCATGCAATTTATTCGGGCCCTATGACAAGTTTAATCCAAACGTGTCGCATTTGCTGCCCGCGATCATTCAAAAGGTCCATGACGCCAAACTGGCGGGTGATCCGACTGTAGAAATCTGGGGCGACGGCATGGCGCGGCGCGAATTCATGTATTCTGCCGATCTGGCCGATGCGATATTTCGCGCGGCGGATGACATCGAAAACATTCCCGATCTGATGAACGTCGGCGTCGGCCATGACCACAGCATCAACGACTTTTACGCGACAGTTGCGCGGGTGATCGGGTGGCAGGGCAGCTTTACCCATGATCTGAGCAAGCCCACGGGAATGGCCCGCAAGCTGTCCGATACATCGCGCCAAACCGCATGGGGATGGCAGCCGCAAACCTCGCTCGAGGATGGCATCACCAAGACCTATCAATACTATCTGGAGACATCAAAATCATGAGCCCGCGCTTTCCTCTTGCGACCTCCTCTTGGGATCAGGCCGAGCAAGACGCCCTGCAACGGGTGATCAAATCAGACATGTATTCAATGGGCCCCGAGGTCCGCAGCTTTGAAGAACAGTTTGCTGCGTTTTTTGGATCGAAATATGCGATCATGGTTAACTCCGGATCGTCTGCGAACCTGCTGATGACCGGCGCGTTGTTCTATTCCAAAAACGAGGACCTGCGCCTGAAAGCGGGGGACGAGATCATCGTGCCCGCCGTGAGCTGGTCCACGACATATTACCCGCTGGCCCAATACGGTCTGGTTCAGAAATTTGTCGATATCGACCGTGGCACGTTGAACTATGACCTTGATGCGCTGGCAGAGGCCGTCACCGACAAGACCCGCGCGATCATGATCGTGAACCTGCTTGGCAACCCCAATGATTTCGACCGGATCAAGGAAATCATCGGCGACCGCAAGATCGTGCTGCTGGAAGACAATTGCGAATCTATGGGTGCCACGTTTGGCGGTAAACAGACTGGAACATTCGCCCATGTGGGCAGCTTTTCCAGCTTTTTCTCGCATCATATTTCGACCATGGAAGGTGGCCTTGTGACCACCGATGACGAAGAGCTGTACCATATTATGTTGTCCATGCGGTCGCATGGCTGGACGCGGCACCTGCCCAAGGAAAACCGTGTGACCGGCACCAAAAGCGATGATCCCTTCGAGGAAAGCTTTAACTTTGTATTGCCCGGCTACAACCTGCGCCCGCTGGAAATGTCAGGTGCATTGGGCCAGGAACAGTTGAAGAAACTGCCCGACCTGATCAAGGGACGGCGCGACAATGCCAAGCTGTTTGTTGACGGGCTGTCAAACCATCCGCTGTTCACCCTGCAAGAAGAAATCGGCGAAAGCAGCTGGTTCGGGTTCTCGCTGTTGTTGCGACCGGATGTTGGTATCACGCGCAGTGGACTGGTGGCCAAACTGGACGGCCTCGGGTTTGAATGCCGCCCCATCGTCGCGGGCAATTTCACCAAGAACCCGGTGATGGAGCATATCCCCCATGTCATTCACGGCACCCTCTCGAACGCGCAGTGTATTGATGTGAACGGGCTGTTTGTCGGCAATCACCACTATCCGATCCCCGAAGCCGTCGAGGCATTGTCTGGTCTGCGGGTCTAGGGGCGGAACCGCGCCGGGTTGCAGACTTGATCCCGCAGATTTTGTTAATGTCTCGTTAGATTAATCGCTATTAAGGTTCCTATCATGATCCATCCTATCCTTCTTTGTGGCGGTTCTGGTACGCGCCTTTGGCCGCTGTCACGCAAGTCTTATCCCAAGCAGTTTGCCAAGCTGATGGGCGATGAAAGCCTGTTCCAAGCCTCGGCGCGGCGTTTGTCTGGCGACGGTTTTGCAGCCCCTGTGATTGTGACAGGTGACCCGTTCCGCTTTATCGTGACGGAACAGCTGGCGCAGGTGGAACAAGCCGCGATGGGTATCCTGATCGAACCCGAGGGGCGCAATACTGCGCCTGCCATCCTAGCCGCTGCGTTGTGGATTGCCAAAACCGATCCCGGCGCGCTGATGTTGGTGGCCCCGTCTGATCACGTGATCCCCGACACGGATGCCTTTGCCGCCACCGTTCAGGCCGCCGTGCTGCGGGCGCAGTCGGGCGATCTGGTGACCTTTGGCATCACGCCCACGCGGCCTGAAACCGGCTATGGCTATCTTGAGCTGGCGGCGGGTGCGGATGCAGGTGCCGACACACCGCAGACACTGGCCCGCTTTGTTGAAAAACCGGATGCCGACCGCGCGGCCAAGATGCTGGCGGCGGGCAATTTCTTGTGGAATGCCGGTATTTTCCTGTTCACCGCCGATGCAATCATTGCCGCCTATGAAACCCACGCGCCCGCGTTGCTGACCGCCGTCACAGAGGCACTGAGCAAAGCGGATCCGGATCTTGGCTTTACCCGTCTTGATCCTGCCGCATGGGCCAAGGCCGATGATATTTCCGTCGATTATGCGATCATGGAAAAGGCCGACAATCTGGCGGTCATGCCCTTTGGCGCGGGCTGGTCCGATCTGGGCGGCTGGGATGCCGTGTGGATGGAATCCGGCCCCGATGCGCAGGGCAATGTGTGTTCCGACAATGCGACCGCGATTGATTGTACCGATACGCTGCTGCGGTCGGAAACCGACGGGTTGCAGTTGGTGGGCATCGGGCTGGACAATATCGTGGCCATCGCCATGGGCGACGCGGTGCTGGTGGCCGATAAATCCAAGGCACAGCGCGTGAAGGAAGCCGTTGATGCGCTCAAGGCCAAGGGATCAAGCCAAGCGATCCAACTGCCCCGCGATTACCGGCCTTGGGGCTGGTACGAAAGCCTCGTTATCGGCGGGCGCTTTCAAGTGAAACGTATCGTGGTGAACCCCGGTGCGTCGCTAAGTTTGCAAAGCCACCACCACCGCTCCGAGCATTGGATCGTGGTCGAAGGCACCGCCAAAATCACCGTTGATGATACCGTGCAGTTGATCAGCGAAAACCAATCTGTCTACATCCCGCTGGGGGCCGTCCACCGCATGGAAAACCCCGGCAAAGTTCCCATGGTGCTGATCGAAGTCCAAACCGGCAGCTATCTCGGCGAAGACGACATTATTAGGTATGAGGACGTGTATGCCCGCCGATAACCCGATGCCCCGCGAGGCGGCGATCAAGACTGCGCAGACCTATTTTGACAGCGGGACACTACAATCAGACCTTGCCACGCTGGTCGCGTTTCAAACGGAAAGCCAAGCACCAGAGCAAAAGCCGCAGCTGGCCCGCTATCTGACCGAAGCGATTGAACCGCGACTGCAAGCGATGGGGTTCGAGACCCGGATACACGACAATCCCGATCCGTCCGGCGGGCCGCTTTTGGTGGCGCTGCGCATCGAAGACCCTGATTTCAAGACTGTTTTGACTTATGGCCATGGCGACGTGACCCGTGCGCAAACCGACCAATGGCGCGACGGGCTGAGCCCGTTTGAGCTGACCGAGGATGGCGACCGCCTGTACGGGCGCGGTGCCGCGGATAACAAGGTTCAGCATCTGATCAACTTCAAAGCGCTGGAAACGGTTTTGGCGACGCGGGGCCACCTTGGGGTCAACGTCAAAGTCATCTTCGAGATGAGCGAAGAAATCGGATCGCCGGGATTGGCCGCCTTTTGCAGCGCTAACAAAGACCTGCTGGCGGCGGATGTGTTGATTGCGTCGGACGGGCCACGGTTGCGGCCTGATCGCGCAACGATGTTTATGGGCGCGCGCGGCGGTGCCAGTTTTGATCTGGTCGTTGATCTGCGCGAAGGCGCGCATCATTCGGGGAATTGGGGCGGGTTGCTGGCCGATCCTGCGATGCTGCTGTCCCATGCCATTGCGTCGATCACCGATGCACGCGGGCAATTGCGCATTCCGCAATGGCGGCCTGACAGCCTGACCCAGACCATCCGCGATGCGCTGGACGGGTTGCCCGTTGTCGAGGGCAGCTTTCCCCCCGTTGACGAAGACTGGGGCGAAGAATCCCTGACCCCGGCAGAGCGTGCCTATGCCTGGAATTCCTTTGCCGTGTTGGCCATGACCAGCGGCGTGCCTGATGCACCGGTGAATGCCATTTCGGGCAAAGCGCGGGCGACCTGCCAGTTGCGCTATGTCGTGGGCACGGACCCGGCGGCATTGCTGCCTGCCCTGCGCGACCATCTGGATGCGCACGGGTTGCAAAAGGTGCAGATCGTCCCCCACGCCGAGATTTTTCCCGCCACGCGGTTGGACCCCACCCACCCTTGGGTCAGCTATGTCAAAACGTCGATCACACAGACAACCGGCATGGCACCGCATGTGTTGCCAAACCTGGCCGGGTCCCTGCCGAATGAATGTTTTTCTGACATTTTGGGGCTGCCAACGGTGTGGATTCCCCACAGCTATCTTGGCTGTAATCAGCACGCCCCGAATGAACATGTGCTGAAACCTGTCTGTGAAAGCGGGCTGCAAATCATGACGGGGTTGTTTTGGGATATAGGCGAAAGCGCCCCGTAATCAGGGCGCTTTCGCAGTGTTTTAGAGACTTGGTTTAGGCGCGTGACAACACGCTTGCCGGGCGGGCCTTGAACAGCGCCGCTGTGATCAGCCCCGCCAATACCGCCTTGATGATGTCACCGGGAATAAAGACGGTGACCAATGCTGCGGATTCCAGCAGGGTTTTGTCCAACGCGATGGCAAGACCAACAATACCAAAGACATACAGCACGATGATGCCGCCAATAACCGACGCGATGCCCGCGGTGATGGCCAGCGACGGACCCTGCCATTTTTCAACGATCAGGCCGGTAACAAACGCGGCAAAGGGAAAGCCGATCAAAAAGCCAGAAGACGGCAACATGAACGATCCCAGACCGCCACGCCCACCTGCGAGCAGGGGCAGGCCCATGGCGACAAGCAACATGAACAGCAACACAGCCAACGCACCGCGTTTGGACCCCAAAACGGTGCCGCACAGCATGATACCAAGGCTTTGCGCCGTGATTGGCACACCAAAGGCCAAGGTAAACTGGGGGATCAACGCAAGCGCCGCGATAAGTGCTGCAAACAAGGCAACAAGAGTAAGATTACGTTCCATTTAAGATACTTCCTATTAGGTGGCGCATGTATTGATGTGATTAACCAAAGACACAAGGGCGTGATTGATCCAATGTTCAGACAGGGCCAGCACTGGCCAAAATAGCAGACACATCCAAGTGCTGCTCCATGTGATCGGCCAGTTGATCCAACGTATCCTCGACTGTTTGGCTATAGGATACTGGCGCGGCGGCCAGCCCGTATTGCGCCAACCACGATTTCCTAAAGCTGTCGTTGGAAAACAGCCCGTGCAGATATGTGCCTGCGATCTTGCCGTCACGCGAAACCGCGCCATCTGGCACCCCGTCGATCTGGCAATAGGGGCGTTGGCAATCAGGCCCTTTGGTTTGGCCGATGTGAATTTCGTACCCGTCAATCTGCGCACCGGTGGCGCTATGGGTCGCGGTGACACGGGTCAGGGTTTTATCCGCCTCCATAAGGGTTTCCACATCCAGCAAGCAAAGCCCCGCGTCCTGACCTGCCGGGCCTTCGATCCCTTTGGGGTCATCCACAATCTGCCCCAGCATTTGATAGCCGCCGCAAATTCCCAAGACATGCCCGCCACGTCGCACATGGGCCAGCAGGTCGATATCCCATCCTTGGGCGCGCATAAAATTCAGGTCGCCGCGGGTGGATTTGGTGCCGGGCAAGATCACCAGATCCGCATCCGCAGGTAGCGGTGTGCCCGGCGGGATCATGGTTAACCGCACCGAGGGTTCTGCGGCGAGCGGATCAAGATCGTCAAAGTTCGAGATACGCGAAAGCATCGGACAGACGATATGAAACGCGCCGTCGGACCGCGCGCGGGCCAGATCAACTGCGTCTTCGGCCGGCAGCAAATGCGCGCCGCTGAACCACGGTAGAACACCAAATCCCACCCAGCCCGTGCGGTCGATGATGTCTTGGTATCCGTCATCAAACAGGCGCACATCACCGCGAAATTTGTTGATCAAAAAGCCCGCGACCATGGCCGCATCGTCAGGGCCCATCACCGCTTGGGTGCCCACGATCTGGGCAATCACCCCGCCGCGATTGATGTCTCCGGCCAGGATCACGGGCACATTCGCGGCGCGGGCAAAGCCCATGTTGGCGATGTCGTTCTTGCGCAGGTTCGTCTCGGCCGGGCTGCCCGCGCCTTCGACGATGATCAGGTCAGCGGTTTTCCCAAGAATGCCAAAGCTTTCCAGAACGGGTTTGAGCAACGCCCTGCGGGCCGCGCCGAAATCGCCCGCCTCGAGCCGGGATTGCGCGCGGCCCTGTACCACGACCTGCGCGCCAGTGTCGGTTTCGGGCTTGAGCAAAACGGGGTTCATATGCACCGACAAGCTGCGCCCCGACGCCATCGCTTGGAGGGCTTGGGCGCGGCCGATCTCGCCTCCGTCATGGGTGACGGCGGCGTTGTTTGACATGTTTTGTGGTTTGAATGGCGCGACCGAAATACCGCGCCGCAGTGCTGCACGGCACAACCCCGCAACCAGCATCGATTTGCCCACGTTAGAGCCTGTGCCCTGGATCATTATTGCGCGTGTGGGCATGGCCAGTCCTTAAGATATGGGTTGCGCCAAAGTCGTGTCAGCCGCCACGCGCCGCGTCAAGTCTGCGGATCGAACGCGGGGCGTGGATTTACGGCCCCGTCCCCCCATTTCATGAAACCGGTTTGGCCCCCCACAGCAGTTCTTTCAGCTGCATCACCTTACGAGAAGTTTCAGGACCCGCGCAAAACAGCGCCACCGCTGCACATATGGTGCGGAGCGATTGACCGGGTTCTTCGATCAAAGGCAGGCGCGATTGCGCGATTGCACCGTAGGTCAAATTGACCGCCTGCGCGCCGTCAAGATCGCGGATCGCCCGGCGCGCCAACGCGCGCAGCTGATAGGCGCGGGCCGCAGGTGAATGCGTCTTGAAAACCGCGGGGTCCAGCGGGGTCAGCTTTGCAATCATGCGTTCCCACGCGGCCAGCTGGCGGTCTGGATTGGTGCAAAAGCCGCCCTCGGACTGGCGGGTTTTGGTCAACATATCGCGCAGCCCCTCGAACGCCCAACTGGTGGTCAAGGCCATGCGCATCCAGCATTCGATGTCGGCGCATTGGCGGAAAGTTTCGTCGAAATACCAGTTGCGCTGAACCTCGCAGCGGGGCCGGTACGCAATGTCATCAAGTGCGGCGCGCCGGATCACCATCGCCGATCCATTCCCAATCGGGTTACGCTTGAGAATGCGGGCGGGGGTGACAGCAGTCAAGCAACAGGGCATCTGCCCGCGACGTGTCACGGCCCCCGTTTCATCAATCCATGCCGATCCGGAGAAGCTGACACCCACATTCGGACACGCCCGAAGATGTGTCACATGGCGGGCCAGCTTGTTTGGCATCCACAGATCACCTGCCTGACAGAACCCGATGTATTCGCCCTGCGCGACGGAAATACCGACGTTGCGCGCGCCAGCAGTACCCCGGTTGGCCTGACGCAGCACGCTAACCCGTGGGTCGGTAGAAAACTGCGCCGCAATCTGCGGTGTCGCATCGGATGACCCGTCATCCACGATGATAATTTCGAACGGCGCATAGGTTTGGGCAAGCAGCGCATGCATGGTTTTTTCAAGTGTGCCGGCAACATTGAAAGCTGGCACGATGATCGAAGCGAGCGTCATCGGAGCAGACTTTCTGACGAGGCGTCTAGATAGACCACCATCCCGAACGATGGCGTCAGCGGGCGCAACGCGGGCGCGGCGGCACCTGATCTGGCGAATGCAAATCGCATCGCCGCGCCGAGGGCTGTGTTGTTCGGTGCTGTTGGCATGGGCTGGGTCCAATCAAATTACTGACCCAGCGTAACCCACGGTCATAACCGTGTCCGCGACGCCACCGGAGAGATCGGAGGCGCAATCGCCTATGACCCTATCCTTGAGATATATGCCCCCAGCCAAAAGTTTCCTGGCTGCGCTAGGCCACGCCGCATGCGCCAAGGGATAGACAATGCGAATTTGGCCTTAGTTATCAATGCCATCTCTGGGGGAAACGCGCCGCTCGGCTTGCAGCAAGGGGCGTGTTCGGGCCCAAACGTCGGGCAGTTCGGCAATACACCTATCTGTGCGTGCCTTGTCCTCAATTTTGGCTGATGCTTCGACCGCCAAGAACGCGGCGCGCATTTCCATCGCCCCCATCGACGCGGATGACCCCGCCAACCGGTGCGCCAGCGCCGAGATTTCCGGCAGCGTGTTCTGCGCAGGATCAGACAAGGCAACGATCCCTTGATCGATCTCTTGGGCATAGCGTTCAAGCAACGTTTTCAGCCGGTCCACCCCCAATGTATCGCGCAGATCATCAAGGTATTGGGTCGCCACAGTCGCGGACGCAGTATCAACAGGTTTTTCCGCACCGGCTTGGGGTTGGGCATATTGCGTGATGACCGTCAGCAGATCGTTGCGCACCAAAGGTTTTGTCAGAATATCGTTCATACCATCCGACAAAAACGCCTCTTGCTCGTCGGCCATTGCGTTGGCAGTCAGCGCAACGATCGGCGTTTTGGCATTCACGCCCTTCCCCGCACGAATGGCACGGGTCGCCCCGCGCCCATCCAGTACCGGCATGCTGATGTCCATCAAGATGAGGTCAAAGCGGGTAACTTGGGCAATATCGACGGCCACGGATCCGTTATGCGCCTCGGTCACGTAATGACCCGCAGCTGTCAGCATTTCGCGGGCGACCACGCGGTTGATTTCATTGTCCTCGACCAACAGGATCGCGCTGTGTTTCGCTTGCGCCGCAGGTTTGCGCAGCGCAATTTGCGGATCAGGGGCGTTAATCGGTTCAATCAGAAAGCAGATGCTAAAGGTGCTGCCTTGGCCGACGGTGCTGCTGACATCAATACTGCCACCCAGAGCTTTGACAAAGCGTTGCGCGATGCCCAGCCCCAGACCGGTACCACCAACATCGCGATCATAAGAGCTGTCGCCGGTCATAAAGTCGTCGAATATCTGTTCTTGCAGCTCTTCGGTCATGCCGATCCCGGTGTCTGACACGGTAATCTGCAATGCGGGCGTTTGCCCCTTATGCTCTTCCATTTCGACCTGGATAACGATCCGCCCGTCGCGGGTGAATTTGACCGCATTGCCGATCACGTTCATCAAAATATGCTGGATACGGTCACGATCCGCGCAGATCCAGTTTACGGGTGTGGTGATCCAGCTCCACTCAAGGGTCGTACCGTTTGCCGAGGCTGCCCCGCTTTGATTGTCGACGATATCTTGCAACAGCAAGCTGATATCCATCGCAACAGGGCGCAAACGCAGCTTGCCTGCATCGTATTTCGTGATGTCCAGAACGTCTGAAATATGGCTCATCAACAGTTTTCCTGAGGTGTCCATATTCTTGATATAGCGCGCCTGTTTCGTGCTGAGCTTGGTTTCGGCCAACAAGGTCAGGTTGCCCAGAAGCCCGTTCAAGGGCGTGCGGATTTCATGGCTCATTGTGGCTAGAAAATCGGTCTTGGCCTTTTCGCCCGCCATGGCCCTGTCGCGGGCCATAACCAATTCGCGTTCTGCTTCGACTTGCGTAGAAATATCGCGAAGGAAGGCGATGTATATCTCGCCCTCGCTGGTGGTGGCGGATTGCACGGCCAGTTCGACCGGGAACACATCACCCGATTTCCGCTTGGCCTCAAGTTTGACCCGGCCCTTGCCGACAACGCGTTTCTCACCTTTGTCCCGCATGCGCTGCATACCAGTTTCGTGGGCGTGGCGGTACTGGTCCGGCACAATCATCGCCCCCAGTTCCTGACCCAGCGCCTCTTGCACGGTATATCCGAAAATCTGTTCGGCCGCGGTGTTGAAATCCAGGATATTGCCCTCGGCATTTGCCACAATTACCGCGTCCAGCGCGGTTCCGGTCACCACCTTCATCCGGCTGCTTGCCTCGATCACTTCGGACCGGCGGCGAATGTTCTGGCGGTTCAACACGCCTAAAAACACGGACAGCAAAAGCAGCGCCACAAGCAACGCCGTGACGCCGAATGCCATTTGGCTCAGGGTGACTGCGATCCTTTTGCGGCGCAAATCTGAATCACGGGCGAAAAAGTTCAGACCCGAGTTCGACAGCCGCCGCACGCTTATGCGTATATCCGTGGCCTGCTCGCGCAATGCGGGTAACGCCGCAATCAGACCCACATCATCCGCGTCGATCATATCGACCGTTTGATCCAGAAAACTTTCGACAGCTGACAGGCTGCTGGAGTATTCAACTTGCGCGCGCAGACCCGCATAGAGCGATGATTGTTTCAGCGTTCGAATGCGGCTGAAGAAGATATCATAATCACGCCGAAGCTGTTTTATATCAGTTGGCGAATTTACGTCGAGCGTCGCGAGATGCAGCTGAAATTCGACGAACTCTACCTCGGCCTGCGACAACGTCCATTGCACATTGTCGGAACTGGCCGAGTTCAGCAGCCTTAGATCGCGCGCGACGTAGATGGACAGATATACAATCGCCGCAATGCCAATCGCGCCCAGCGATACCGAAAGCACAAGCCGAAGGCGCAAAGATATCTTCCCCAAATGTGATATAGGCTGGCCTCTTGTCATCGGCGGCACCAAAAAGGGCAGCACGCCCCTTTGCTTTTAGTCTAGTGCAACGATCCGGTCGAGCTGCCAGATGCTGCGCGAATAAATCACTTCGCTGCGGTACACTGAATCGGAATCATACGGGTATACAATCCAAAGCGGGCCTTTTTCGCGTACAGACAAGGTGTCGCCGTTCAACTTGTAAGCGATGATCGGGCCACCCTCGACCGCGTCCGAGACCGGTATTTCGACAGCGTAATCGTTGATTGCCGTGGCACGCAGGGTGTCGCCGTGAATGCCCAGGCGGTCAACCAGCACATTCAACGACACGCCTTGAAAGAATTGGGTGCCATCGGTCCAGATGGTCGACGTATCGATCACCGTGGCGTCAAGCGCTTCAAGCATCTCCAGATCAAACTGTGCCATACCGTCCGCGTTTGTCGTTTCGATGGCACCCGAAACAGTCAGGAGTATTTCGCCCTGTGCCGCCCCAAGATCGTCAGCCCACACTGGCATGACTGAAATCGTTAAAAAGATCACGGCCTTGAAAAATTGTGACAGCATAGCAAAATCCTTCCCCAACTACCGTGTAGGTAGCACCATACCGAATAGCACGCGACGGAGCATCGGGATACAGACCTATCCTTTCGGATAGGTTAAGGGCTGACGTGGTGAAACCGCGGTGAACCGGTTTTAATGAAACTATGCGCCTTCGGTTCTACATTGCGTCCATCTGGTGGGCAGCACTTTTGGTCAGGTCGCCCGCATGATCGGGCTATGCAGATGGACAAAACCCATGATCTAGGTGGATGATTAATATACGTATTTTGGTGAACCTACCCCAAAGTGCCGTTGGCAATGGGGTCGTAAAATCATATTTTCGTTGTGCATCAAACCCAATCTCGGTTTACGTGTATCACCAACCAAGGAGACCTCAATGCGCGTACTTATCGCCGACGACCATGACCTGCTTCGCGATACATTGGTTATGTTCCTCGAGGCGCAGGGCGACATTATCGTGCGTCAGGCCGCCAATCTGGGTGAGGCGCACAAGCTGATCGACGCAGAAGAGGTCTTTGATCTGGTTCTGTTGGATTTGAATATGCCCGGCATGAATGGCCTTGAAGGGTTAAGGGCGACATTGGCCATGAACGGGGGCCAACGTGTTGCCCTGCTGTCGGGTGAAGCCACCCGCGAGATTGCTGAAAACGCGCTTGAGGCCGGTGCCGCCGGTTTTGTGCCGAAAACCCTGCCGGCCAAGTCGATGATCAACGCGGTTAAGTTCATGGCGATGGGCGAACAATACGCCCCCATTGATTTCATGACCGCGCTTGACGAAAGCCCCGATCATCCGCTGGCCGAAAAACTGTCGCCGCGCGAATTACAGGTTCTAAAAGGATTGACCGAGGCGAAATCGAACAAGGAAATCGCGCGCGATCTGGACATCACAGAACCAACTGTCAAACTGCATATGAAAACGCTCTATCGCAAAGTCGGGGCGGCCAACCGCACCCAAGCTGCGTTAATTGCACGCGAAGCGGGCCTGTTTTAACCCAGCCTATTCTTTGGAACATACATAATGCGCGATCATTCCCTGCTGGCCACCCCTGAAACTGTCCATTGGGGGCGGTTCTGGGCGGAACATCCCCCGGTTTTGACCATCGCAGACGGCGACCGCGCCACCATCCAAACATTTTCAGGTCGCGACACCGTTTTGCCGCCCCGTGGGTCGGGCATGACAGTCGCGCCGGAACAGCACACCATTCTAGCGGCGGATATTCCCGGGCAGGCGCATTTGCTGACAGGGCCCGTCGCGATCGAGGGGGCCATGCCCGGCGACGTGTTGAAAATCACCATCGAAAAGATCGAGCTTGGCGCAGACTGGGGGTTCAATGTTGTGCGCCCGACGGCTGGCACGCTACCGGGTGAATTTCCTGTGTCGACCGAAACAATCACGCATATTCCGATTGATACGGCCAATAAAACGGCACGCCTGCCTTGGGGTACGGTTTTGCCACTGAACCCGTTCTTTGGTGTGATGGGCGTCGCGCCGCCCCCCGAATGGGGCGAGGTCACATCGATCCAGCCACGGCTGCATGGCGGCAATATGGATTTGAAACTGCTCACCGAGGGGGCCACGCTATATCTGCCCGTTCACGCAAAAGGCGCGCTGTTTTCCTGCGGTGACGGTCACGGCTGCCAAGGCGACGGAGAGGTCTGCATCACCGCGTTAGAGACTGCTTTGACCGGTACATTCCGCTTTGATGTGCTGAAAGGTGCGGGCGCGCAGATCACCCTGCCACGGGCAGAGACGGCGGACGAGATTATCTCGATGAGGTTTCACGCCAGTCTGGATACGGCGCTGCAAATTGCGCTGCGCGAAATGATCGCGATGATCTGCGAACGCAGTGATATCAGCGAAACCCAAGCCTATCAGCTGTGTTCACTGGCGGTCGATTTTGCGGTGACGCAATCGGTGAACCAGGAAAAAGGCATACACGGGCGGCTGCGCAAATCACTGTTACAGCTAGGCTAAGGTCAGATGGCGCTGCTATGGGCCGTTTGGGGCGCTTGGAAAGCGTCCAGTTGACCCGCCAATATCCGCACCAACGGCTCGAACCCGGAGTTTACCGACAGGTTGTGACCGTCAATCGCGACGCCCAGTGGAAATGCCGCTGCAAGCTGCGAAAAGGCTGTTGATATGGTCGATGCATGGGCCGGAAAATCGGCCTGCAACTGCGCGATGTTCACCTGAAAGCCGCACATCAGCTGTTCGATGGCCAAACCGATCCAACGATCTGCGTCGGACAAGGCAAAGCCCCGCGCGCCTGCAAGGGCCTGCCCCTCGATCGCGGCCACATATTTTGCCGTCGCGGATTGGTTCTGGCTGTAGCCTTGCGGGAATTTCGAGATCGCCGATGCCCCAAGCCCGATCAGAACCTCGGCTGTGTCATCCGTATAGCCCTGAAAATTGCGGCGCAGATGTCCGCTTGCTTTGGCGGTCGCAAGCCCGTCACCGGGACGTGCAAAATGGTCAAACCCGATCTGTTCGAACCCGTCCAACGTCAGCAAGCGCCGTGCAAGTTCGGACAGCTCATAGCGCATTTCCGGATCCGGCAGTGCCGATTCGTCGATCAGCACCTGTCTTTTCGACATCCACGGAACATGGGCATAACCGTAAAGCGCCAAGCGGTCAGGCTGCAAAGACATGACATCTTGCAAGGATTGGCTCAGGCTTTGGGCCGTTTGAAAGGGCAGACCGTACAGCAGATCCATGTTCAGGCTGTCCAGATTGCCGGTCCTTAGATGATGCACCACTTCGGATGTTTGCTGAAAGGATTGCATCCGCCCGATTGCTGTTTGCACACGCGGGTCGAAATCCTGCACGCCGATGCTTGCGCGGTTCATGCCGTAGATAATCAACGTATCCAGCAAGGCGAACGATGCCTCGGTTGGGTCAATCTCGACCGAAAACTCGAACGCGTCACCCCTGGCGAAAGTGTCGAATATCTTATCCAGCAACAACGCCATGGTATCAGAAGACAATATCGTCGGCGTCCCCCCACCAAGATGCAGCCGTGACAGCGACACGTCTTTGGGCAGGCGTGCGCGCACTAGATCAATCTCGTGCAGCAGCGTTTCTACATATGCCTCGACGGGGCGAAGCGTTGACGTCCCTTGGGTGCGGCAGGCGCAGAACCAGCACAGGCGTTTGCAAAACGGTATGTGCACATACAGCGATACGCTGGCACCCTCGGGCACCGCGCGCAGCCAGTCAGACTGTTCGGTCTGTCCCACCTCATCGCTGAAGTGATTGGCAGGCGGATAACTGGTGTACCGCGGCACTTTGGCATCCAGAATCCCGTAGCGGCGGAGTTGCGTAAAATTTGTCATGCCGGTACTTTGCAACTGCACAGCCAATTTTCCTTGATTTAGATCAAATATGACCACTGAACTACTCGCGCGTGTCACATGCACCGAATGCCCGATCCGACATCGCGCAGTTTGCGCCCATTGCAGCGGTGACGAGCTGGACGTTCTGGAACAGCTAAAGACCTATAAGACGTTCAAAGCCGGTGATCCCATTTTGTGGCGCGGCGATAAATTGACCTATGTCGGGTCGTTGGTTTACGGGGTCGCCACCCTTAGTAAAACGCTGGAAGATGGCCGTACCCAGATGGTCGGCCTGCTGCTGCCGTCAGACTTTATCGGGCGGACAGGCCGGACCGAGATCGATTTTGATGTGGTCGCTGTCACTGATGTGACGCTGTGCTGCTTTCAGATCAAACCCTTTGAGGCACTGATCGCATCGACGCCGCATGTCGCGCAGCGTCTGGTTGAAATGGCGCTGGATGAACTGGACGTGGCGCGCGAATGGATGCTGTTACTGGGGCGCAAAACCGCCCGCGAAAAAATCGCGACCTTCATTCATATGCTGGTGCAACGGCAGCATATGGGCGGCACCGAGACATCGAACCAAGCGTTGGTATTGCCCCTGACCCAGGAACAGGTCGCCAATTATCTGGGGCTGACCCTTGAAACGGTCAGCCGCCAGCTGGGCGCGATGAAAAAACAGGGCATCTTGCGGTTTTCGGACCGTCGGCATTTCGAGGTCTCGGATTTACCCGCTCTGCAACTGGCGACGGGTGACGATTCAGACGGCGGTATCCTTGTATAAGGTTGTGCTGCCCAGCGCGCGTACCTCATGACTTGATCTGTATCAAAACGACTGATGCGCCGACCTGATTATCTTCTCTCAACCAAGAGGAGACCATCTGATGTACACCAATATTCTGATTCCAGTCATTCTGGACCATCCTGAGAAAAACGAAACTGCATTCGAGGCCGCGCGCGCGCTGGCCGATGAAGGGGCGCATTTCACCCTGCTGCATGTGATCGAAGATATCCCGGTTTACGTGTCCGAGTATGTCCCGAGCGATTTTATCCTCGAGGCGCGCAAAACCTTGCATAACAGACTCGACGAACTGGCCAAGACGCTGCCCAATTGTCATGCGGCCACAACCCAAGGCCGCCCCGGCACCCAGATTTTGAAATGGGCCGAAGATAACAATTCAGATTGCATCGTTATTGCGTCTCATCAGCCGAATATTTCGGACATTTTGCTGGGGTCGGTCGCGCATTACGTCGTACGCCACGCAAAATGTGCGGTTCATGTGATCCGGTAGCCCACTGTTTTGGCAAAATTGATTTAGATCAAAGAAGCCAAGCCTCCCAGACGCTACCCGACGATTGCGATAAGGTGCGTACCCAAAACAGGGCTGCGCCAAGAAGAAGGTGCATTATGAACTATTTTAAACTCATCGTTTTGGGGATTATTGCCCTGATTGCCGCCATGGGCATGAACTGGGGTCATGACTTGGCCTATAAGTTTCATGCTTTCATCATCATGGCGGTTGCCGCCGGGATGTTCATATGGGTCCTGCGACGCATTGATGAACCTGTCCCTGTCCCTGAAACCGGATATGCTGACGGTGTGATCCGCGCTGGTGTGATCGCGACGGCCTTTTGGGGCATCGCCGGATTTCTAGTCGGCACCTTCATCGCCTTTCAGTTGGCCTTTCCTGAACTGAACTTTGACTGGGGCCAGCCCTATACCAACTTTGGTCGACTTCGCCCGCTGCATACGTCAGCGGTGATCTTTGCCTTTGGAGGCAACGCGCTGATTTGTACGTCGTTCTATGTCGTCCAGCGCACCAGTTCGGTGCGTTTGTTCGGCGGCAACCTGTCGTGGTTTGTTTTCTGGGGCTATCAGCTGTTCATCGTATTGGCCGCCACCGGTTATCTGCTGGGTGCCACACAATCGAAAGAATACGCGGAGCCTGAATGGTATACCGATCTTTGGCTGACCATCATCTGGGTGGCCTATCTGGTGGTGTTCCTTGGCACGATCTTCAAGCGCCGCGAACGTCACATCTATGTGGCCAACTGGTTCTACCTTAGCTTTATCATCACCGTGGCGATGCTGCATATCGTCAACAACCTGTCGATCCCTGTCAGTTTCTGGGGTTCAAAATCCGTTCAGGTGTTTTCAGGTGTTCAAGACGCCATGACGCAGTGGTGGTACGGCCATAACGCCGTGGGCTTTTTCCTGACCGCCGGTTTCTTGGGGATGATGTATTATTTCGTCCCTAAACAAGCGAACCGCCCGGTCTATTCCTACAAGCTGTCGATCATCCACTTCTGGTCCCTGATCTTCTTGTACATCTGGGCTGGTCCACACCACCTGCACTATACCGCCCTGCCCGATTGGGCTGCGACCCTTGGCATGGTGTTTTCAATCGTGCTGTGGATGCCCAGCTGGGGTGGCATGATCAACGGCCTGATGACCCTGCAAGGGGCATGGGACAAACTGCGCACCGACCCGATCTTGCGGATGTTCGTCATCTCGCTTGGGTTCTACGGCATGTCCACCTTTGAGGGTCCGATGATGTCTATTCGCGCGGTCAACTCCTTGTCGCACTACACCGACTGGACCATCGGGCACGTGCATTCCGGTGCACTTGGCTGGAACGGCATGATCACATTTGGTGCGCTGTACTTCCTGACGCCGAAACTGTGGGGCCGTGACAAGATGTATTCGATGTCGGCGATCAACTGGCACTTCTGGTTGGCCACGATCGGTATCGTTTTGTACGCCTCGTCGATGTGGGTCACCGGCATCATGGAAGGTCTGATGTGGCGCGAAGTCGATGATCAGGGTTTCTTGGTCAACTCCTTTGCCGACACCGTTGCTGCGAAGTTCCCGATGTATGTGGTGCGCGGTTTGGGTGGGGTTCTCTACCTTGGTGGCGGGCTGATCATGGTGTGGAACATGTGGATGACCATTCGCGGTGCGAAACCGGTCACCACAGCACTGCCAACCACGCCCCCGCCCTCAAACGCAACACCTGCAGAATAAGGAGCTGAAACAATGGCCTTTATCGACAAACACGCCATCCTTGAGAAAAGCCCCACCCTGCTGCTGGTTGCATCCCTGCTGGTGGTCACGGTGGGGGGGATCGTAGAAATTGCCCCCCTGTTCTGGCTGGAAAACACCATCGAAGAAGTCGAAGGCGTGCGGCCGTATTCGCCGCTCGAACTGACGGGGCGCGATATCTATGTGCGCGAAGGCTGCTATGTCTGCCACAGTCAGATGATCCGCCCGATGCGCGACGAGGTGGAACGCTATGGCCACTATTCGCTGGCGGCAGAATCGATGTATGACCACCCGTTTCAATGGGGGTCCAAACGGACGGGGCCCGATGTGGCACGTGTGGGCGGACGTTATTCCGACGCGTGGCACGTGGATCACCTAAGCGATCCGCAATCCGTTGTGCCGGAATCGATCATGCCGAAATACGCGTTCCTCAAGGATACGCCGATTGAGCCGACCCATATCGAGGCGCTGCTCAAGACCCACAGGTTTGTCGGTGTGCCCTATTCGGATGAACAGATCGAAGAGGCCCGCGCGGATTTTCGTGCCCAGGCCGACCCGGATTCCGATTATGATGGCATGCTGGAACGTTATCCCGGTGCTGCCGTGGCCAACTTTGACAGCCAACCGGAGCTAACGGAAATGGACGCGCTGATTGCGTACCTTCAGGTTCTTGGAACCATGGTCGATTTTTCGACCTTCACCCCAGATGCCAGCCGCTAAGGAGATCTGAAATGAACACGTATTCCTTCCTTCGCGAACTTGCCGATAGCTGGGTTTTGCTGGCGATGTTCCTGTTCTTTGCCGGTGTCATCCTGTGGGCATTCCGGCCCGGCAGCACCAAGGTTTACGCCGCCGTGGCCAAGATACCCTTGGGCGACGACACAAAACCCAAAAGCATGAAAAATAAAGGGGATGACCATGTCTAAGGGCAAAACAGACGAAGTCACCGGCACCGACACCACAGGCCACAGCTGGGACGGCATCGAAGAGCTAAACACACCGCTGCCGCGTTGGTGGCTTTGGACACTATACCTGTGCATCATTTGGGCCATCCTCTATTCGATTGCCTATCCCGCATGGCCGATGGTTTCCGGTGCTACCAAGGGCCTCTTGGGTTGGTCCACCCGCGCAAATGTCGCGGCCGAGATCACGGCCCACGAGGGTAAAAACGCCGATCTTGTGACCGCGCTTTTGGCCACCGATATGGATGTATTGCCAGCCAGTGCCGATCTGAACCGCTATGCTGTTGCACGCGGTGGTGCGGTGTTCCGCGCCAATTGTTCGCAATGTCACGGATCGGGCGCGGCAGGTGCCAAAGGATACCCCAACCTGCTGGATGATGACTGGCTTTGGGGCGGTGATATGGCCGAGATCGAATACACAGTGCGCCACGGCATCCGCAACGAACAGGACGATGATGCCCGTTATTCCCAGATGCCCGCCTTTGGCGAGATGCTGGAAAAAGACGAGATCACCGCCGTGGTCGAACATGTGGTATCGCTGTCAAACGCCGAGTTTGACGCCAAGCTGGCAGAGACAGGTGCTACCGTTTTCGCCGATAATTGTTCGGCGTGTCACGGTGAAACCGGGCTGGGTGATCGGGCGCAAGGTGCCCCCAATCTGGCAGATGCGATCTGGCTTTATGGCGGGGACCGCAAGACCCTGACAGATACGGTGAAAAACGCCCGCTTTGGCGTGATGCCTGCATGGGGTCCGCGCCTGACCGAGGCCGATGTTCGCGCCGTTTCAGCATACGTGCACTCTTTGGGAGGCGGAGAGTAGCGCGGTAGCAACCAGTTGTGTCCCCAACTGGTTCCATCCCCGAAAGCGTGCCAGCTCCCGAAAATGGCCGCTTCGGGGATGTTTTTTTTGATCAAGATCAAAGTGCGCAGCCCTGAACCCGGTTAGGTAAAGGGGCGAACAGGAAGAAACATATGACCGATCAACCATCCCCTCCGTCCCTATATGCACCGCGCGAACCGATTTTTCCGCGCAAGGTCACGGGTTTTTTCCGCCGGTTCAAATGGGCGATTCTGATCGTCACGCTTGGCATTTACTATATCACCCCATGGATCCGCTGGGATCGCGGGCCCAGCCTGCCGGACCAAGCGGTCTTGGTCGATCTGGCCAGCCGGCGGTTCTATTTCTTCTGGATCGAAATCTGGCCGCATGAATTCTATTTTGTGGCCGGTTTGCTGATCATGGCGGGCTTGGGACTGTTTTTGTTCACGTCGGCACTGGGCCGGGTCTGGTGCGGATATACCTGCCCCCAAACCGTCTGGACCGATCTGTTTATCCTTGTTGAACGCTGGATCGAAGGCGACCGGAACGCCCGCGTCCGGCTGCACAAAGCCGGTTGGAACCTGCGTAAATGGCGGCTGCGTCTGACCAAATGGGCTGTATGGCTGGCCATTGCTGTGGCGACGGGTGGTGCTTGGGTGTTCTATTTCACCGACGCGCCGACTTTGGCCCGTGATCTGGTCAATCTGACTGCGCATCCGGCGGCCTATATCACCATCGCAATTCTCACCGCGACGACCTTTGTCTTTGGCGGGTTCCTGCGCGAACAGGTCTGCATTTACATGTGCCCGTGGCCCCGTATCCAAGCGGCAATGATGGACCCCGATACAATCACTGTCGCCTATCGTGACTGGCGCGGCGAACCACGCGGCAAAAGCAACAGCCGCCGCAAAGCCCAGGCGTTGCAAGCCGAGGCCGCCGCACAAGCCACTGGCCCCGGCGAGGCACGCTATCCCGGCACGCCGTACCGCCAAGACGCCAAATCTGCCGCCCCCGTTCTGCCACCTATCGCCGAAACAGGTGATTGCATCGATTGCATGGCCTGCGTGAACGTGTGCCCCATGGGCATCGACATCCGCAATGGCCAGCAGATGGAGTGTATTACCTGCGCGCTGTGCATTGATGCCTGCGATGACGTGATGGACAAGATCGGCAAACCGCGCGGGTTGATTGATTATCTGGCCCTGTCAGATGAAACCGCAGAACGTGCGGGCGAACCCGTCAAACCCTTATGGAAACACATCCTGCGGCCGCGCACTATTCTTTACACCGTCGTTTGGCTGCTGATCGGTCTGGGGCTTGTCTATGCGTTGTTCGTGAGATCCGACATTGAACTGACGGTCAGCCCGGTACGCAATCCGACCTATGTGACCCTGTCCGACGGTACGATCCGCAACATCTATGACGTGCGTCTGCGTAACAAGTCAGGCGAAGACCGTGAATTCCGCCTGCGGCTGAGCAGTGATGAAATCCTGCGCATCGAACTGGAAGGGACCGATGATCTGTCCCTGAACATTCCCGCAGATACAACGGTGCTTCAGCGCGTCTATGTCACGTCCCGTCCGCAAGATCAGGCGGCCATGAACGCAGCAACAGACCTGCGCATTTGGGTCGAAGACACCACCGCACAAACCCGCGCCTCAAAGGCGACAACGTTCAACGGAAAGGGAAACTAGATGCAACACGAGCTTAAAGGGTGGCATGTCTTCACGGGCTTTGCGATGGCTTTTGGTGTTATCATCGCCGTCAATCTGACGCTGGCATTTAACGCTGTGCGCACTTTTCCCGGCCTCGAGGTCAAGAATTCCTATGTCGCCTCGCAAAGCTTTGACAATGACCGTGCCGCGCAAGAGGCCCTGAATTGGGATGTCGCGGCGACGTTGCAGGGCGATCATCTGGTTCTGACAATCCTGAAGGGCGACGCACCGGTTTCCCCCGTCATCGAAGAGGCCATTTTCGGCCGTGCCACCAGCGTTGCCGCCGACCAAACCCCCGACTTCAAGTTCAACGGTGAATCCTATGTGGCGGATGTTCATGCCGGCGCAGGCAATTGGAACCTGCGTCTGAAAATGCGGTCGATTGACGGGGCTTTGTTTCAACAGCGCGTGATTGTTAAGGTGCAGAAATGACAATGGTTGCCGCATGTCCGGGCTGCGTTGCGGCCCCTTTGGCGTTGAAACACGCCGAAAACCATGCGGCCCCTGCTGTTGTCTTGTCCCTACCCACCATCCATTGCGCCGCCTGCATCGGCAAGGTTGAACGCAAGCTGAATGCCATGCCCGGCGTCGATAGTGCGCGGGTTAATCTGTCGCTTAAACAGCTGTCGGTTTATGGCGATGCTATCGACACCGACATCATTGTCGCCGCGCTAAAGTCTATCGGATATGACGCATACCCGCTGGATGTCGGGCTGCTGGAAACGCGCCAAGACACAGTCGGGCGCAACCTGCTGGTGCGGCTGGCGGTGGCGGGCTTTGCGATGATGAATGTCATGCTGTTTTCGGTCGCCATATGGTCTGGCGCGACCGATACTACTCGCGAACTGTTTCACCTGATTTCTGCTGCGACCTCCTTGCCTGCGGTGCTGTATTGCGGGCAGCCGTTCTTTGCCAGCGCGTGGTCTGCCCTGCGGGTGCGCGGGTTGAACATGGACGTGCCGATTTCACTGGCGATTTTGCTGGCCACGGGCATGTCCCTGTTCGAAGTGTTGAACGGCGGCGCGCATGCCTATTTCGACGCGGCACTTTCGCTGACGTTCTTTTTGCTGATCGGTCGCTATCTGGATCATCACACCCGCAGTTCGGTCAGATCCGCAGCCAAGGAACTGGCCGCGCTGGAAGTGCATCACGCCCAACGGATCGAGGACGGCAAGGCGGTAAAAACCCCTGTATCGAGCCTAATTGTCGGCGACCGCCTGCTGATCCCCTCGGGCGTTCGGGTACCTGTCGATGGCAGATTGGACAGTGCGCAGGCGCTTTCGGACCGGTCCTTTTTAACCGGTGAATCAGCTGCAATTACACTGGCCAAAGGCCAACAGGTTCAGGCCGGCGAGATTAACCTAGGTGCCCCGTTTGAGATGACGGCCACCGCCGTCGGCGATGACACAACATTGCGGCGGGTCGCGCATTTGGTCGAGATGGCCGAGAACAGCCGCAACAGTTATACCAACCTCGCCGACCGCGCGGCACGTATCTATGCGCCAGCGGTTCACCTGCTGGCCTTTGCGTCGTTTGTGGCGTGGGTTCTGGTTGACGGTGACGTACGTCATGCGTTGAACATCGCTGTTGCCGTACTGATTATCACCTGCCCCTGCGCCCTTGGTCTGGCTGTGCCCGCTGTCGCGACGGCGGCAATCGGGCGGCTTTACGGGCTGGGGTTTCTGGTGAAATCCGGCACCGCGCTGGAACGTTTGGCCGAAGTGGACGTGGCGATTTTTGACAAAACCGGAACGCTGACCCTTGCCGGAGGCAGTGCGCGGCTGGATCATCTGACGGGCGAACAGGCCGCCATCGCACGCGGATTGGCGCAAGCATCTGACCATCCCGTGTCGCGCGCGCTTGTTACCGCCCTACCCGACGCGCCCGCCGCAACGCTTGTCGAAATCTCGGAAATTCCGGGCAACGGCATGCAGGCGGTTTACAAAGGTGAGACCGTCAAGCTTGGACGCGGCACCTGGCTGGGTGCGTCGTTTGACGGGCTTGGGCTTCAGATCGGGGAACAGCCTGCGATCGAACTTCCCTTGCACGAAACGCCGCGCCAAGGGGTTGATGTCGCGCTTCAAGGCCTGCGGGATTTGGGCGTCCCGCCGCAGATCCTTAGCGGTGACAGGCAGGGGACGGTACGCGCCTTGGCGCAGCGGCTGGGCGTTCAGGACATTCACGCCGAAATAAGCGCAACAGAGAAACACACCTATCTGACGAAATTGCAGAACGAAGGGCACCATGTGCTGATGGTGGGCGACGGGCTGAACGACACTGCGTCATTGGCTGCGGCGCATGCGTCTGTGGCACCGTCCTCGGCGTTGGACGCATCGCGGAACGCGGCAGATGTCGTGTTATTGCGCGAAAACCTTGATGATTTCCCGCTGCTGATCCGTATCGCGCGCAGCACATCGCGGCTGTCGAAACAGAACTTTGCCATCGCCGCCGGATATAACGCCATTGCGATACCCGTCGCCTTGCTTGGCTATGCGACACCCCTGATCGCGGCGATTGCGATGTCCGCGTCATCCATCACCGTTATCCTCAACGCCATGCGGGTCAGGTTTGTCAAATGAATGTGCTGCTTATCCTGATCCCCGTCTCGATCATCTTGGGCGGCTTGGGCCTGTGCGGTTTTCTATGGACCCTGCGCAGCGGCCAATATGACGATGCGGAGGGCAGTGCAGCGCGGTTGTTGCTGGACGACGATGAACCGGACGAAGGGTAGCGGCGGTTTTTACGACACGGCACACCAGAGATGAGCCGGGCCCCGTTCCGCCATGCGTCTTCATCGCATCTGGCCATTCACAACAATGCTAACGCACCATCGTCAGTTGATCCCAGTCGGCATAGTCAGGCGACCCTTCGCCGCGAATTTCGCCTTGGTAGCCATATTCAACCATGTGCACCATTGTCGTGGTCTTGGTCGCGAAAATGACGCTGTAGCTTTCGGTTAGGTCCGCCGCCGATAGCAGCTTGGTCGCTGCAAAATCCGGCCAGCCGGCGTGGTTCGTGCCGCGTGGTGCCGAAAACGGTATGCCGTGAAGATCGCCCGATAGATGCATATGGCAATGACCATGAAAGATGTGGCGGATTTTGCCGGCATGGGCTGCGACCGTATCGGCAAAGCGGTCGGCATCCAGCAGCATGATCTTATCCATCGGGGACACTTCGACCGGCACGGGATTGTGGTGCATGAATATCCAGATTGGGCCATCCAGCGTCTCTAACTGCTGAGAGAGCCATGCGGCGCGGGCCTCGCAAAAATGCCCCGCATGGGTATCTTCACCCCATGTGTCCAACAATATTGCATGCCCCATGGACAATGGCACAACCCGTTGAACAAAGCCATCAGCGCCTTGATTTTCGGGGAATACGTCCAGAAAGATCTGCCGGTCGTCATGGTTCCCAATGCACAGGTGCACGGGCATAGGGACATCGACAAGCTGCGCCTTGAGGCGCTCATAATCCGCAGCTTCGCCCCAGTCTGAAAGATCACCGGTGATGACCAGCGCCTCTGCGTCCGGGTGGTGGCTGGTTGCATGCGCCAATGCCTTGGCGAAATTGGCATTGGGGTCACGGCCGCCAATGGTCTTGCCGGGGGTCGTCAAATGGATGTCTGTGATCTGCAAAAGTTTCATATTCTGTTCCCAAAGAGAGATGCGGCCACCGAAGTATTCCGGTGGCCGCGAATAGCCTTAATCGAGAAGGTCTTGGACTTCTTCGGACAGCTGTTTTTGCAGCTCTGGCATGTCATCATATTCACCCGTAACGATGCCCTCGAGACCATCGTAGATCACCTGCGTCGCAGCCAAACCGTTGTCGCCCGGATAGGCCTGCCAGTCGCGCAGCAAAGGAAGCTGGCGCACTGCGGTCGCTTTGGCGGGATTTTCTGCATAGAAATCCTTGAGGATGATTTCATTCGCGGCTTGGTTTGGTGGCATATAGCCCGTGGTGCGGGCAACGGCTGCGGCACCTTCGCCCGAGGTGATGAACTTGAGCCAGTGCCAAGCGGCCTCGCGTACAACCGGATCGTCAGAGGTCGAGGTCAGCATTGCCGCGTTCCCACCAGCTGGCAAACCCAATGGACCACCCGCAGCGAAGCCGGGGAATTCATTGGTGACCAAAGTGAAATCACCCATGGAGCGTTCAACAGCGCCAACCGCCGAAGTTGACCAGAACATCATGCCGATCTCGCCTGCGGCAAACGACGCAAGTGCGGCTTTCCATTCGATGTTCTGCATGTCGCAGCCGTCGAACAAAGCGTTCATCTGCTCAAGCGCCTTCAGACCTTCCGGGCTGTCGAGGTTGAAGTCATTGCCGATCACGGTTGGCGCGTCTTGCGACCACATCAGCGCCTGCAAGAACCAGTTTCCTGTGATGTTCCAGCCCCAGAACATCGGGTTATCGACACCAGCCTTGGCCAGCTTGCCGCAGGTCGCGATGACCTCGTCCCATGTGGTCGGCAGATCCGCCGTGTCGGTGATACCCGCCTTGGCCATGACTTCCATGTTGTAATACCCAACAGGCAGCGAGATCGAGAAAGGCAGCCCATATACAACATCGTCGAACGTGCCCAGATCAAGCATCGCCTGATGATAGCCGTCTTTGGCGAAATCGGCCTCGTTGGCGATGAAAGGTTCCAGCGACTGCGCAATGCCTTTGTCGACAAGGATCGCCTGACGGTTCAGACCCTGCATGGTCACGTCAGGCAATTCGCCTGCGACCGCTTCGCGCAGAATGGTGTTGTTGGCGTCTTCATAGTTCTCATAGGTGGCACGGAACTTCACTTCGATGTTCGGATGCGCTGCGTTGAACAGCGGCATAATGTTCTCGTAAGTGACATCGAACAGATGGCTGTAGGGATAGGCGAATTCGATGGTCACCTTGTCCTGCGCCATTGCCGTGCCAGTACTTAGCACCAGTGCCATTGCAGTTGTCAGATTTTTCATTACTTTCACTCCAGTTGCCTTGGGCCCAGATTGATTTGACGATTTGCTGGACCCGCTTTTATCCCTTGTGGGATGAGGTTGCTTTGGGTGCGCTTTCGGGCGCGCCCAATTTCATTTTTTGCCCTTCAGCTTTGCGGTATGGGGACTGCTATTTCATCCCTGACAGCGTGATCCCCTCGATGAAGCGGCGTTGCGCCAGCATGAAGGCCACGATCAGCGGCGTGACGATAACAACAGCCGTGGCCATCATCGGGCCAAAGTTGTCACCATCTGCATCGCCCTTGAATTCGCGCAGTCCCAGTGGCGGGGTAAACAGATCGCGGTTGCCGGTGATGACAATGCGCGGCCAGAAGTAATCATTCCAATGGGCAACCACGCTGAAAATCGCGAAAGCCATGAGCGCGGGGATTGCTGTGGGCAGCATGACTTTCCAAATTATCGAATATTCGGACATGCCATCCATGCGGGCCGCGTCGATCAGATCATCAGGCACGGTCATGAAAAACTGTCGCATCAAGAAGATGCCGAAGACGCTAATCGTCCACGGGATCACCAGCGCCGTATAGCTATTGGTCAGGCCCAGCTTGGCCAGCATGATGTAAAGCGGCAGTGCAATCGCATGCACAGGGATCAACAGACAGAACATGACCAACCCGAACACCGCGTCCCGCCCCCAAAATCGCAGCTTGGCCAGCGCATAGGCGCACGGCAGGGCCACGATGACTTGGATCAGGAAAATCGATGCTGTAACAAACACGCCATTTGCCAGATACCGCAGCAGCGGCGCTTTGGAAAAGGCGGTGGTGTAGTTGTAGATCCAGGGGGTGACCATGCAATCGGCCGCCAGATTGCCGCGGGCCACGCAATAATCATCGAGAAATAATTCCTGAGCCCCAAAGAGCCCGCCGGAGTTGGTCATAATCTCGTTCGGGCTTTTGAAGCTGTAGGTGACCATAACGTAAAACGGCAACAGCACGACAATCGCCCCAAGGATCAGCACGACATGTTTGAGCGTCTCGCCCGTGGAAAAGCGGTTACGCATAATGCGTCCTCCGTTCGACCAGCCAACGCTGGATCAATGTCAGGATCAGCACAAAGCCAAGGAAGACCATCGTGATGGCTGCGCCGATCCCCATAAGGTTCTGTTGGATTGCTTTTTCGTAGATCGCGAACATCATCACGTAGACAGATTTCGACGGGCCACCCCCCTGCGGATAGAATGCCTCGACGGTGTCAAACACCTGAAAACTACGGATCAAACTGATGGTGACGACAAAGACAGTGGTCGGCCCCAGCATCGGCCATGTGACAAGCCGGAAGCTGTCCCAACCGGATCGGGCCCCGTCCATTTCTGCGGCGTGGTATAGATCGCGGGGGATGCCTGTCAGCCCTGCAAGGTAGAGCACCATGTTAAAGCCAAAGCCCTGCCAGATGCCGATAAAGCTGACTGTCCAGATTGCATAATCCCTGTCCGTCAGCCAAAGCGGGAAGGTGCGTGCGCAGCCTTTGGCATACCAGCTCCAGCTCTCTAGAAACGTGCCGCAGCCGTATTCCAGTGTCGCGTTGATAATGCCGATGGTGGGGTGGAATGCGAATTCCCACACGATGGCCATTGCGATCAATGCTGCCATGACGGGCAGGAAATAGATCGTTTTATAGACATCGCCAAAGCGGGTAAGGGAATTGATCAGCAATGCAGCACCCAGCCCGAGGCCGACGGTCATCGGCACAACCACAAAGACATAGCGAAAGGTCGCGCCGAACATCTTGGCATAGGTGGAGCGGGTGAAAATTTTCTCGTAGTTCTCTAACCCTACAAAGTCAGCGCTTGAATTCCCCAACGAGTAGTTGGTGAAGCTCATCCCCGCGGCGATCAGGATCGGCAGCAACAGGATCACAAACATCAAGATGAGCGCGGGACCGATGAACCACAAATATGCGTAGCGGTTTCCAGTCATGCCATCACCGCCATCTTTGGGACTGACATCCGGACCCTTGCGCCTTGGCTATCGAAAACAAGCACCCGATCAGGGTTCATATCAAAGGCAACTTGCGCGCCCAACGTTGCTGCCTGATCGGGGTTGGCGCGTAATACCGCGACTTGGGTCAGCCCTTCGACTGCCACGTGCAAAAAGATGTCCGACCCAAGGTTCTCACGGTGGCGCACAACACCCTTAAATTGCCCGGTGTGACTAATGGTCAAATGTTCAGGTCGGATGCCCACCGTAACGGGTTGCCGTGCCGTACCATGAACCGTCGCAATGCGCTTGCCCTGCACATAAAGCTGGCCATTGTCTGCGATTTCCCCCGGAATAGTATTAATGCCCGGGGATCCCACAAACTGGGCCACGGCCAACGAATCTGGATCACGGTAAATATCGTCGGGCCGACCGAACTGAAGGATGTGACCGCCCATCATGACCGCCATGCGATCGGACATGGTCAACGCTTCTGCCTGATCGTGGGTTACATAGACAAAAGTGGTTTTCAGACGTCGATGCAGTTCGGCCAATTCGCTGCGCATATGAACGCGCAAGGCGGCATCCAGATTTGACAGCGGTTCATCCATCAGGAATGCCACCGGATTGCGGACCATGGCCCGCCCCAATGCCACCCGCTGGCGCTGGCCACCCGAAAGCTGTCCCGGTTTGCGGGGCAAAAGGTCCTTTATTTTCAGTGTTTGCGCGGCACTATCGACCTGATCCATCAACGCGCGGCGCTTGCTGCGCGACAACAAGGGGCCAAGAATGGGCAAGCGTTCCGCTGTAGTAAGATCGCGTAGCAGCAAAGGTGTCAGCATGTTCTGCGCGACGCTCAGATGCGGGTAAAGCGCGTAAGACTGAAACACCATCGCCAGATTGCGTGCAGAGGGCCGCGTGTGGGTAACGTCGGTATCGCCAATGCGTACCGCGCCGCCATCTGCAGTCTCTAACCCCGCAAGGATACGCAACAAGGTGGATTTGCCACAGCCCGACGGGCCGACAAGGGTGATGAACTCCCCATCTTGGATGTCGAGGTTAACGCCGTTCAGAACCTTCGTTTCACCAAATGCCTTGGTGATCTCTCGTAATGAAATAGATGACATCATTGCCCCCAAGACCGTGTCGCTTCGGGGGCAAGCTAATCAGTTCAGATAACGATTCTGTGACGCCATATAAGTGTAACTTATGTCGACTAGAGTCACTTTGAAGTTGGAGAGACACGATGCTCAGGCCGAATCCCTACCAGTTGACGGCCTTTTCCCATGTGGTCCGCGAGGGTAGCGTGACAGACGCCGCGCGAAAGCTGGGTGTATCGCAATCAGCCGTGACCCAGCACCTCCAAAAGCTGGAGGCCTTGGTCGGTGGAAAGCTGATTACCCGCAGCAGGGAGGGCCAGACCCTAACCCGAACCGGACAAGAGATATTCGAGCTGGCCGAACGCCACGTGTCACTTGAAAGGCTGATCGCGGAACGGTTGGCGGGATACGCGACGCTGGACAGCGGGCATCTAACCATCATCGCAAATGCCCCGGTCCCTGCCCTTAGTTTGATCGCGCGGTTCAACAAACAATGGCCGAACGTGCAGATCGATTTCACGCTCTACGACTGGACAACTGCCATTGAAATGCTGCGCAATCATCAGGCTGATATTGCGCTCATTTTCGAGCCAACCCATTCCACTGAATGGACAATTTATCAAATTGGACGCAAACGCTATGTTCTTTATGTACCGGCGGACCACCCATTGGCCACGCGGAACACAGTCAGTTTGGCAGATTTGAGCGACCAAACGCTACTGCTGCCAGAGCAAGGTTCGTTGACCCAGCGGGTGGTCGCGAAAGCGTTGAGCAAATATAATCTGGACGTCCGGCGCAAAATCAAAACAACAACTTTTCCTGTCATGAAAGAGGCAATCTTACAGGGGGCCGGTGTCGGACTTTTTTTAGAGGACAGCACGGCTGAAACCCACGCTCTCGTCAGTATTCCGATTGATGAGATGCCAGAGACCTACAGAAACTGCGTTGTCGTGCCAAATGACAAACACGATTTCAGACTGGTTCAGAGCTTTCTATCCGTCGTCGAAACACGGCTTCATACGGATGATCTGTGATCTTGGGGTGTGCGGACCTGTTGTTTGAGTGGCCTGATCACTGCGGGACGAAACCAGGTGCGGAATCGGACTGCAAGTTGGGTGTGATATTGCCAAAAGAGCTTCTGATCGGCGGCTGTAATCTCACCTTTGACCAAATCTCAACCTGCGGATGCAGCAAAGGTCACATGTTGGGTCAATGACGCCTGAATTGGTGCGCGGATCGCCCCTGATTCCGGCCGAAAGTCGTGGATTTTTTCGCTGTTGGTGGATCGTGTCACTGCGTGTTCCCCCCTTTGCAAACGCAACAACGCCCGCGTCGGAGTTAACCGAAGCGGGCGTTGCTGTATTATAGTTATCGTCAGAGAGA
>TARA_R110002126_G_scaffold291415_2_pt1 | contig 97698 bp, 81 predicted proteins | sample TARA_R110002126 | Tara Oceans TARA_R110002126 (sample SAMEA4397536) | marine metagenome | biome: Polar Biome; feature: [DCM] deep chlorophyll maximum layer (ENVO:01000326); material: water (ENVO:00002006), including particulate matter (ENVO:01000060) such as... | depth 30 m
TAATAAAGATGGTTATGAATCTAACTTAAAGTCTACAATGGATTTCCCAATGCAAAAAGCCATTATTGATGGCATTAATGAAGAGGAAACTTGGGGTACAGGTTTAGTAAAAATTTACGAAGGTTTAGCTAACGATTTCCATTATGCAACACCTACAGACATTATGGTATTTTTAGACAATCATGATGAAAAGAGAATGTTTACTGCGCTAAATGAAGATATAACGAAAGCAAAAATGGCTTTGAGTTATATGTTGATGTTGCCAAGAATTCCCCAAATATATTATGGAACAGAAATTTTAATGGATGATACTGCAAACCCAGGAGATCATGGTTTAATTAGAACCGATTTTCCTGGAGGTTTTAAAGATGATAAAATAAATGCTTTTACAGGAATAGGTTTAACTGAATCTCAACTAGAAATGCAATTGTTTACTAAAAAAATATTGAATTATAGAAAATCATCAAAAGCAATTCAAGAAGGCAAAACTGTTCATTTTGCACCTTTTATGGGTACATATTTCTTGTTTAGAATTAAAGATGATGAAACTGTTGTGCATATTATCAACAAAAATGAAAGGCCAACTACAATTGATTTAGAACGTTATGCAGAGGTTGGTTTGAGCGGAATAACGTTAAAAAATGTTAGTTCTGGAGAAGATTTTATTTGGGAGAATAAAATTATTCTTAAAGAAAAAGGAAGCATCATTTTATCTACAAAAAGAGCCAACTAATTATGAGAAAAATTTTCTTACTTCTAACTTTATTTTTCAGTGTTCATCTTTTTAGTCAAGTAACTATAATTGTAAAAGATGTGCCAAAAGATACTCCAAAAGAAGCATCAATATATATTTCTGGTGATTTTGAAGGATGGACAGGAGGAAACGAAAAATACAAGCTAAAGAAAAATAACAATATTTATTCCATTACACTTCCTAAAAAAGACGAAAGTATTTTATTTAAATTCACTTTGGGTTCTTGGAAAACGGCTGAATCAAATACGGTAGGAGAAAGTTTAGACAACAGATCTCACAATTTTACTAAAAAACACGACACGATTCATTTTAGTATTCAAGGATGGAGTCATTTGTTTGACTCAAAAAAAGCACCTACAGTTTCTAAAAATGTTTCCATTGTAAAAGAAGAATTTCATATTCCACAATTAAATAGAAATCGAAAGGTTTGGATGTATTTACCTCCAGATTATAAAGTTTCTGGCGAATCGTATCCTGTAGTGTATATGCACGATGCTCAAAATATTTTTGATGAAACGACTTCGTACTCTGGAGAATGGAATGTAGATGAAACCTTAGATAAATTATTTAAAGAAAAGAATTTAAAACTGATAGTTGTAGGAATTGATAATGGAGGAGATAAACGTTTAGATGAATATTCGCCTTGGAAAAATGATAAATATGGAGGGGGAGAAGGTGATGCTTATTTAGATTTTATAGTAAACACCTTAAAACCTTATGTAGATGCCAACTATAAAACGCTAAAGAATAAAAAAAACACGGGAATTATTGGGAGTTCTATGGGCGGTTTAATTTCCCATTATGCTGCCTTAAAATACCCGCAAATTTTCGGTAAAATAGGTGTGTATTCACCAGCATTCTGGTTTGCTCCAGAAATTAATGATTTCACTAAAAAGCAAGGAAACCTACAAGACACAAAAATGTATTTTTTAGCTGGCGGAAAAGAAGGCGCTAAAGCAGGTTTTGATGAAATTAGTCAAACTGTTGTTGACATGAATGCTATGATTGCTAATTTAAAAAATCAAAATTTTCCCTCAGCAAATATAAAATCTAAAATTGTTCCAGAAGGCAAGCATAATGAAGAACTATGGAGAACAAATTTTGAAGACACCATTTTATGGTTATTTAAAGAGCATATAAAAAAAAGAACTTTTATTGATGCAAAATTTAGGAATAATGTTTTAAATATTAATGTTTCTGATGGGGATTATAAAATACATTTTTATGATGCTAAAATTGTAGAAACGACTTTCATACCTGAAAATGAAAAAGAAATTAAAAGTTCGCACGCAGTTGTTCTATCAGAAAAATATAAAAAAGTAAATTTTGATGAAAATGAAACAGAAATCAATTTTTCATCGAATCAAGTTTCAGTAAAAATTACAAAAAAACCATTCAATATTTCCTATTGGAAAAATGGTGAAAAATTGACCTCAGAAAAAAACGGATATCAAAAAACGAATGATTTTGAAACCTTAACCTTGAGCTTAACAAATGATGAAATTTTATATGGAGCAGGGGCAAGAGCTTTGGGTATGAACAGAAGAGGAAATCGATTAAGGTTATACAATAGAGCACATTATGGCTATGAAACCACTTCTAAATTAATGAATTTTACAATTCCGTTAGTGGTATCCTCTAAAAAATACATGGTTCATTTTGATAATGCAGCTATCGGGTATTTAGATTTGGATTCTAAAAACGAAAATTCATTAACCTATGAAACCATTTCAGGACGTAAAACTTATCAAATTATTGCAGGTAATTCTTGGGAAGATTTAATGGATAATTACACCAATTTAACAGGCAAACAGCCTTTGCCTCCAAGATGGGTTTTAGGTAATTTTTCAAGTAGATTCGGATATCATTCTCAAAAAGAAACGGAATTAACTATTGATAAATTCAAAGAAGAAAAGATTCCAGTAGATGCTGTAATCTTAGATTTGTATTGGTTCGGAAAAACATTAAAAGGAACTATGGGGAATCTAGAAGTTTACAAAGATTCTTTTCCAGATATGAAGCAAATGGTTGCTAACTTAAAGAATAAAGGTGTAAAAACGGTTTTAATAACAGAACCATTCGTTGTAAAAAATTCTAAAAAATGGGAAGATGCAGATAAAAAACAAGTTCTAGCCAAAGATACGCTTGGTAATTCAGCCAAATATAATTTCTATTTTGGCAATACAAGTATTGTAGATATTTACAAGAACGAAGGTAGAAACTGGTTTTGGAACATTTATAAAAACATTTTAGATCTAGGCGTAAAAGGTTTGTGGGGCGATTTAGGCGAACCAGAAGTGTTGCCTTCGTGGGTCAGTTTTGGAGAACATCAAAAATACAAAGCCGATGAAATTCATAATATTTATGGTCACGATTGGGCAAGGTTAATTTTTGAAGGGTATAAAAAAGATTTTCCAAACGAAAGGCCTTTTATTTTAATGCGAGCAGGATATTCTGGTTCGCAACGTTTTGGCATGATTCCTTGGTCTGGAGATGTAAACAGAACTTGGGGAGGTTTGCAATCGCAACCAGAAATTGCGCTACAAATGGGCATGCAAGGTTTGGGTTATATGCATTCGGATTTAGGCGGATTTGCAGGTGCAAATTTAAATGACAATTTATACATAAGATGGTTGCAATATGGTGTTTTTCAACCTATTTATAGACCTCACGCACAAGAAGAAGTAGCAAGTGAACCGGTTTTTAGAAGTAAATCCGCAAAAAAACACGCAAAAAAAGCAATAGAATTACGTTATAAATTACTGCCTTACAATTACAATTTGGCGTTTGAGAATAATCAAAAAGGATTGCCTTTAATGCGGCCTATTTTCTTTGAAGAAGATGATGAAAAATTGATGGAAAACTCATCAACCTATTTATGGGGAAAAGATTTTTTAATCACCCCAATTTTAAAAGATTCTGTAAAAACCAAGAGCATTTATTTTCCAAAAACAGCAAATTGGTATAACTTTTATTTTGATGAAGATAAAGTTGCAGGAGGTCAAACAAAATCTGTTAACGTGAAACAAAAATCCATACCAACTTATGTTAGAGGAGGCGCTTTTATTTTGATGTCTGAAATGGTGCAAACTACAGATGATTATAAAGCGGATACATTAGAAGTCCATTATTATTTTGATGAAACCGTAAAAGAAAGTAAACGCACCTTTTACAACGATGATGGCTTAACTGCCAACGCTTTTGAAAAAGGAAATTATGAACTAATGGAATTTGAAGCAGAAAACACAAATAGCTGTTTAGAAATTAATTTTGATTCGGAATTTGGCAAAGAATGGAATCCATCAGAAAAGGAAATTGTTCTTATCATCCATAATATCAATTGGAAACCAAAAAAGATTAAAATTGATGCACAACGCATTCGAATCTCTCCAGAAAATAACATTTTGAAAATTCCCGTAAAATGGAATTCAAAAAACGATGTAAAGATTAAAATCAACAAAAAATAAGTCTGAACTATGAAGAAATTACAAATTTTAATAATGCTAATTGCATTGGTAATAACAGGTTGTAAATCAGAAAAGGCAGTACAGAAAGTGAGTATGAAAGTGGATGCTAAAACCAATAAAAAAGTTGTTTATCAAGTTTTTACACGTTTGTTTGGTAACACAAATACAACAAATAAACCTTGGGGAACTATTGAAGAAAATGGAGTTGGTAAGTTCAATGATTTTACGGATAAAGCGTTGTCAGAAATTAAAGATTTGGGAGTTACACATATTTGGTATACAGGTATTCCGCATCATGATGTAATTCGTGATTACACAAAATATGGCATTTCAAATGACGATCCAGATGTGGTAAAAGGTAGAGCAGGATCTCCCTATGCAGTAAAAGATTATTATAATGTAAATCCTGATTTGGCAGTAAATGTAGCCAACAGATTACAAGAATTTGAAGCTTTAATAGCGCGTTCTCATAAAGCCAATTTAAAAGTAGTTATTGATATTGTTCCCAATCACGTTGCTAGAAATTATAAAAGTTTAACAAACCCTAAAGGAGTAACAGATTTTGGTGCAGATGATGATACATCAAAAGAATATGATGTGCATAATAATTTTTATTATGTACCAAACCAAAATTTTGAAGTTCCTGATTTTTTAAATGATTACAAACCTTTAGATGGAGAAAATCATCCTTTGTCCGATAAAGAATTTGATGAAAATCCAGCAAAGTGGACAGGTAATGGCTCACGTTCTCCCAAACCAAGTTTTTATGATTGGTACGAAACTGTAAAAGTAAATTATGGAGTTTCACCTGATGGTAAAAAAGATTTTGATGCATTACCAGAAGGTTTTGATAACGAAGATTACAAAAAACACTTCGATTTTTGGAAAGATAAAACGGTACCAAACTCTTGGACTAAATTTAGAGATATTGCTTTGTATTGGACAGAAAAAGGAGTTGACGGATTTCGATTTGATATGGCAGAAATGGTGCCAGTAGAATTTTGGAGTTATCTAAATTCTAGTATCAAAATGAAAAACTCAAATGCGTTTTTACTAGCAGAAGTGTATAATCCAAGTATGTACAGAGATTATATTAACAAAGGAAAAATGGATTATTTGTATGACAAAGTACAATTATACGATACCATTAAAAATGTGATGCAAGGCAGAGGTTTAACAGATCATATTCCTCCAATTTTAGAAGATTTAAAGGATATAGAACACAATATGTTGCATTTCTTAGAAAATCACGACGAACAAAGAATTGCAAGTCCAGAGTTTGCAGGTAATCCTGATAAGGCAAAACCAGCAATGGTAATTTCTGCAACCATTTCTACTGCACCGACAATGATTTATTTCGGACAAGAATTAGGAGAAGATGGCTCAGAAAATGCTGGTTTTGGAACTGCTTCAAGAACATCAATTTTTGATTATATTGGTGTGCCATCATTACAAAGATGGGTAAATGATAAGAAATTTGATGGAGGACAATCTACAAAAGAAGAATTAGCATTGAGAGATTTTTACAAGCGATTATTAAATTTTACAATTGCTTCGGATGCGTTGATGGGCGAATATCAAGACATTCATCAATATAATAGACAATATACAGAAAATTACAATTCGAAATTATTGTCTTTTGTTCGTTATTCGGATACTGAAAAATTAATCGTAATTTCTAATTTTGATGCTGATAAATCGTATAAATTTGAGCTAAAAATTCCATCAGAAATCATAAATAAATGGAATTTAAAAGACGGAAACTATCAACTAAACGATCAATTATATAACAAAACAAATTTCGATTTACAAGTGAATGCCGCCAATGGAACAGCAACAATTACTATGCAGCCTTTAGAATCTTTTATATTGCAAATTCAATAATTTAAAAGCATTTTATGAAGTTTAAAAGTATAGTATTCTTAATGTGTTTGGGGTTGTTTTCTTGTTCAAAAAAGCAAAAAACTAAAGTAACATCCCCAGATGAAAAAATTGTTGTAAATTTTAATTTGGATGAAAAAGGAAAACCAATTTATGAAGTTTTTTTTAAGAGTGATACCATTATAAAAAAATCCTTTTTAGGTTTTGATTTTGAAAATTCAGATTCCTTTTCTGGTGATTTTAAGGTAGTGGATTCATCGATAAAAGAATTTAGGGAAACTTGGCAAATGCCTTGGGGAGCGCAAAAAGATGTTATTAATCATTATCATGAATTACGCGTTAACCTACAAGAAAAATCAACTTTAAAAAGAAAGTTAAACATTGTTTTTAAAGTTTATGATGATGGTGTTGGTTTTCGATATGAGTTCCCAAAACAGGAAGGTTTAAACGAAGTTTTAATTACTGAAGAAAACACCGAATTTAACTTAACAGAAGATTATAAAACTTTTTGGATTCCTGGAGATTGGGATATTTATGAGCATCTATACAGCACAACAAAAATGTCAGAAATTGATGCAAAATCCTACATTCCAAAAACAAATTTAGCGCAATCATTTATTCCAGAAAATGCCGTGAATACTCCAGTAACTATGGTTGGTAAAAACGGAGTTCATTTAAGTTTTCATGAAGCAGCTTTAATAGATTACTCTGGAATGACCTTAAAAGTAGATACCAAAAAACTAGCTTTAAAAAGTAGTTTAGTAGGTTCAAGAAACACAACATATAAAGTTAAAAGAACGCTTCCTTTTGAAACTCCATGGAGAACCATCCAAATTTCAGACAATGCTCCAGGTTTAATAGAATCTAACTTAATTGTCAATTTAAACGAACCTAATAAGTTAGGAGACGTTTCTTGGTTTACACCAATGAAATATACAGGCGTTTGGTGGGAAATGCATTTAGGAAAATCTTCTTGGGATTATGGAATGGAAATGGTTGATGGAAAATGGAAAGATACAGGGAAAAGTCATGGAAAACATGGAGCAACAACTAAAAATGTAAAACGTTTTATCGATTTTTCTGCAAAAAACAATATTGGAGGTGTTTTAGTAGAGGGCTGGAATACTGGCTGGGAAAAATGGATTGGTTTTGAAGATAGAGAAGGAGTTTTCGATTTTCTAACTCCTTATCCAGATTATAATATTGATGAAGTTACTGCTTATGCTAAAGAGAAAGGTGTACAAATTATTATGCATCATGAAACTTCTTCAGCTACAGATACTTATGACAAGCAACAAGATGCTGCTTATAGTTTAATGCAGAAATATGGAATGCATGCTGTGAAATCTGGTTATGTTGGCAAAATTTTACCAAAAGGCGAATATCATCATGGACAACATATGGTAAATAAATACAATAATGCAGCTATAAAAGCCGCAAAATATCAAGTGGCCGTAAATGCACATGAACCTATAAAAGCTACAGGTTTAAGAAGAACGTATCCTAATATTATTTCTAGAGAAGGTTTACGCGGACAAGAATTTAATGCTTGGTCTAAAGATGGAGGAAATCCTCCTGAACATTTATCAATTGTAGCTTTTACAAGAATGTTAGCAGGCCCTGTAGATTTTACACCAGGTATTTTTAATATTAAATTTGATGAATATAAAAAGGACAATCAAGTAAATACAACATTGGCGCATCAACTGGCTTTATATGTAGTTATTTATAGCCCTGTACAAATGGCTGCTGATTTGGTAGAGCATTATGAAGCAAATCCAAAACCTTTACAATTTATTAAAGATGTTGGTGTAGATTGGTCTGAAACTAAAGTTTTAAATGGTGAAATTGGCGATTTTGTAACGATTGCTAGAAAAGAACGTAAAACTGGTAATTGGTTTTTAGGTGCTATTACCGATGAAAACTCAAGAACAATCAATATTAATTTTGATTTTTTAGAAGAAGGAACAACTTACGAAGCAATTCTTTATAAAGATGGTCAAAATGCACATTGGAATGCCAATCCTTTAGATATTAAAATTGAAAAAATAGACATTAAAAACACATCAGAATTAGCTGTAAAATTAGCTGAAGGTGGTGGAGTAGCAATTAGTATTATTAAAAAATAAGATAAAGATGAAAAATATATATTTACTAGTTTTTGTTATCGCTTTTTTAAGTTGTAATCATAAATCATCAGAAAAAAATATTAAAAAAGAAACCGCAAAAAAAGAATTTGTTTGGGAAGGAGCAAACATCTATTTTTTATTAACGGACAGATTTAATAATGGAGATCAATCAAATGATATCAATTTTAATAGAACCAAAGAAACTGGAGTTTTACGTGGTTTTGAAGGAGGTGATATCAAAGGAATTACACAAAAAATAAAAGAAGGGTATTTTACAGATTTAGGGATTAACGCCATTTGGATGACGCCAATTGTAGAGCAAATTCATGCTGGTACAGACGAAGGTACAGGACTTTCTTATGGATATCATGGCTATTGGGCAAAAGATTGGACTAAAATAGACCCCAATTTCGGAACAGCAGCAGACTTGAAAGAATTGGTGGCAATGGCGCATAAAAACGGAATTCGAGTATTGTTAGATGCTGTGATCAATCATACAGGACCTGTTACAGAAAAAGATGAAGTTTGGCCAAGTGATTGGGTAAGAACTTCACCAACTTGTACGTATCAAAATTATGAAACAACAACAACATGTACTTTGGTTGATAATTTACCAGATATAAAAACGGAAAGTAATGAAAATGTGGCATTGCCACCTCAATTGGTATCGAAATGGAAAGCTGAAGGCAGATATGAGCAAGAAGTAAAAGAATTAGATGCATTTTTTGAAAGAACAGGGCATCCAAGAGCGCCACGTTTTTACATAATGAAATGGCTTACAGATTACATATCAGAATTTGGAATTGATGGTTATAGAGTTGATACAGTTAAACATACAGAAGCGTTTGTTTGGCAAGAATTTAAAGTAGCATGTGATTATGCTTTTGAGCAGTACAAAATAAATAACGCCGAAAAAGTGTTAGATGATAACAATTTTTATTTAGTTGGTGAAGTCTATAATTATGCAATTTCAAACGGAAAAGCTTTTGATTTTGGTGATCATAAAGTAAATTATTTTGATGAAGCATTTAATAGTTTAATCAATTTTGAAATAAAATGGAATGCTAAACAAATGGCAGAAAAGGATGTATTTCATAAATACGATTCGCTTTTAAATACAAACTTAAAAGGATATGGAATTTTAAATTATATGACATCTCATGATGATGGGCAACCTTTTGATAAAGAAAGAATAATGCCCTTCAAAACAGCTACAATGTTGTTGATAACTCCAGGAACATCACAAGTGTATTATGGAGACGAATCTGCAAGAGATTTAACAATCGAAGGTACAGTTGGCGATGCAACTTTGCGATCTTTTATGAATTGGGATGACATTAAAAATGATGATAAGACCCAAAAAATTCTAAATCAGTGGCAGAAATTAGGGCAGTTTAGAGCAAATCATCCAGCGGTAGGTGCAGGAAAACATACCTTAATTGCTGATGAAAATGGCCTAGTGTTTTCAAGAATTAGAAATAAAGATAAAGTGGTTATTGGAATCAATCTTTCAAAAGGTACAAAGAAAATTAATGTTTCATCAATTTTTAGTGATGGCGAACAATTGCAAGATTTTTATTCGAAAGTTTTTGTGCAAGTTCAAAACGGAACTGTTATTCTAAACAATAATCAATCTATAGTGTTATTAGAAAAAATTTAACCACTAGTTTTCTTACAAACGAACAACGAACTCACTTTTTAGACTTTTTCTTTTCAAAAAATAAACATATCTTGCAAAGTATTATGCGTGCATAATAAATTAAAAAGAGTTTCTTGTGATATTAGCACATGAATTCAGTTTAAAATTGTCATTCCCATAAATGGGAATCTAATTCCAACAGATATGAAATATAAGCACATTTTTGAGCCCTTAGATTTAGGATTTACTACGTTAAAAAATAGAATCTTAATGGGTTCTATGCATACAGGTTTAGAAGAGCAAAAAAATGGTTACGAGAAAATGGCTGTCTATTTTGCAGAACGTGCTAAAGGCGGCGTTGGTTTAATTGTTACTGGTGGAATATCGCCAAATATTCAAGGTTGGACCGCCCCTTTTTCTGCAAGATTAAGCTCAAAAAAACACGTAAAAAATCATAAAAAAGTTACCCAAGCTGTGCATGATGCTGGAGGTAAAATTTGCATGCAAATTTTGCATTCCGGGCGTTATGGATACCATCCTTTTAATGTGGGGGCATCAAAAATTAAAGCGCCTATAAATCCGTTTAAACCGTTTAAATTAAATTCATCAGGAATTAAAAGTACTGTAAAAGATTTTATCAATTGTGCAAAATTGGCAAAAGAATCTAATTATGATGGTATAGAAATTATGGGTTCAGAAGGGTATTTAATCAATCAATTTATTGTAAAAAGAACCAATAACAGAACTGATAATTATGGTGGCGCTTATGAAAACAGAATGCGACTTCCTGTAGAATTGGTTACTAAAATAAGAAAAGCTGTAGGTGAGGAGTTTATTATCATTTATAGATTATCGATGTTAGATTTGGTAGAAAAAGGAAGTTCGTGGGAAGAAATTGTGCAATTAGGTAAAGCCATTGAAAAAGCAGGTGCCACAATTATAAACACGGGAATTGGGTGGCATGAATCTCGAATTCCTACGATAGCAACATCAGTTCCTAGAGCAGCATTTACTTGGGTTACCAAAAAAATGAAGCAAGAAATTAAAATTCCCTTGATTACCTCAAATAGGATAAATATGCCTGAGACTGCCGAAAAAGTTTTATCAGAAGGCGATGCAGATATGATTTCTATGGCACGTCCTTTTTTGGCAGATTCAGAATGGGTAAATAAAGCTAAGGCAGAAAAAGATGATGAAATTAATACTTGTATTGCTTGTAATCAGGCGTGTTTAGATCATGCATTTCAGAAAAAAGTAGCCAGTTGTTTGGTAAATCCAAGAGCTTGTCATGAAACAGAATTGAATTATAATCCAACAGAAAAACAAAAGAAAGTTGCCGTAATTGGTGCAGGTCCTGCGGGATTAGCAGCAGCAACAATTGCAGCAGAAAGAGGGCATACTGTTACGTTGTTTGATGCAGCTTCAGAAATTGGTGGTCAATTTAATCTAGCGAAACAAATTCCTGGAAAAGAGGAGTTTTATGAAACGATTCGTTATTTTCAAAAACAAATCGACCTACATAATGTCGATGTTCAGTTGAATACGAAAGTGTCTGTAGATGATTTACAAAAATCTGATTATGATGAAATCATTATTGCTACAGGAATTAAACCTAGAAATTTAAATATTGAAGGCATCGACCATAAAAAAGTGCTGAGTTATATTGATGTTTTAAAACATAAAAAGCCAGTGGGTAAAAGAGTCGCTGTTATTGGTGCAGGCGGAATTGGTTTTGACGTTTCAGAATATTTATCTCATAAAGGTGAATCAACGTCACAAAATATTGATGCTTGGTTAAAAGAATGGGGAATTGATAAATCTTTAGTAGCAAGAAGTGGAATTGAAGGTGTACAACCCGATTTTCATCCTTCAGTTAGAGAAATCTTTATGTTTAAAAGAAGTAAAGGTAAATTTGGTGGCAACCTTGGTAAAACTACAGGTTGGATTCATCGTTCTAACTTAAAAAAGAAAAAAGTACAGTTTATTGGAGAAGTGTCTTACAATAAAATTGATGATGAAGGTTTGCATTATACGCAAAACGAAGCGCAAAAAATCTTAGAAGTTGATAACGTGGTAATTTGTGCAGGTCAAACTCCGTTTAAAGAATTGTATCAACCTTTATTAGACGCAGGGAAAAGTGTACACGTTATTGGAGGTGCAGATTTTGCAAGTGAGTTAGATGCAAAAAGAGCCATAGATCAAGGTGCAAGATTGGCTGCAAAATTATAAAATATATTTTCATTTTTAGGCACAAGTTTTTTAATAAAATGTCATCTAAATAAATAAATCAACTTAAAAAACAAATAATGAAAAATATTTTTTTGATAATTTTACTACTTGCAAACACTGCTATTAGTGCTCAAAGAGGTGGTGGTGGAATGGGCAGAGGACAACAACAAAATCAAAATGGACAACAAAATAGCGAAAGAGAAGTAAAAGAATTTAAAGCAAGTGATGTTGCAGGTATTTTTTACTATGATGTAGAAGAAGTGATTAAAAAACTTAAAGTGAAAGATGATGCACTTAAGGCCTCAGCTTCTAAAGTATTAAGAGATTATAATTTTAAGATTAAAGAAATTGCGCTTTTAAATACTGATAATTTTAAAGTAATAGATATTTTGATGAAATCTAATCGAGGTAATAATAAAGGACCAAGACAGCGAAATGTTAGCAATAATAATGAGAATCAACAACCAAAAGAAGTAGATAGTTTAAGAATAAAAGTGAATAAAATTATTCGCCCAATACGAAGAGAAGTCAACAAAAATGAAGCGGTTTTGAATGAAACTTTACAAAGCATATTATCTAAAAAACAGCATACAAAATGGTTAAAGTATCAAGAAAATAAAAAAGAAGAATTAGCGCCTAAAAAACCTGAGCGTAATAATAATAGAGGAGGTCAACAAGGGCAAAACAGACAAAGAAGGTTTTAATCTGTTTATTTACTTCTTTAACATATTCAACTATATTTTTTTTGAAACAAAAGAGCTGATATTAATTAGCTCTTTTTTTATTTTCTGTAAAAGAGATTATATAAACTATATCTTATGATTTATGTATTTTCGTAGTTCATAAATATTTAAATTGAACTTAAGCTACCCAATAACATATATTAAAGGAATAAGTGTACAAAGAGCAACACTTTTGTATACCGAATTGGGTATAAAGTCTTGTAATGATTTACTCAATTTTTTCCCTTTTCGATATATCGATAAAACTCAGTTTTATGCCATTAAAGATTTGCAACCTAACTCATCTGAAGTACAAATTGTTGGTCAAATTAAGCAGGTAAAATCTGTGACTCAAAAAAGAGGAAGTCGATTAGTGGCTACTTTTCAAGATACTTCTGGAACTATGGAACTGGTTTGGTTTAAAGGGCAAAAATGGATTAAAGATGCGCTTAAAATCAATGTTCCTTATGTGGTTTATGGCAAGTTGAATCATTATAATGGCAATTTTAGTATTCCACATCCAGAACTAGAATTGGTGAGCGAATACAAAAAAAAGTTGCAAACTAAAATGCAACCTGTGTATCCATCCACAGAAAAATTAGTAAATTCTGGTGTTTCTAATAAGTTGATGCGAAATTACATACAGAATTTGTTACAGCAGTTTTATGATGGAATTCAAGAAAGCTTATCACAAGAAATTATTGATGATTTTAAGTTGATGAAAAAACGAGATGCTTTACTAAATGTACACTTTCCTAAAAGTCAAGAAAATTTAGCCAAAGCAGAATATCGTTTAAAATTCGAAGAATTATTTTTTATTCAATTACAATTGTTACGAAAGAAACTCATCAACAAAACAAAAATTAAAGGCTTTGTCTTTGAAAATGTAGGTGCAGTTTTTAATGAGTTTTATAGAGATAAATTACCTTTCGATTTAACAAATGCGCAAAAACGCGTACTCAAAGAAATTAGAAAAGACGTAGGTTCTGGTGCGCATATGAATCGACTTTTACAAGGTGATGTGGGCTCAGGAAAAACAATTGTGGCATTATTAGCGATGTTATTAGCCATAGACAATGGTTTTCAAGCTACTATTATGGCACCTACAGAAATTTTGGCAAATCAGCATTATATCGCTGTTTCCGAACTTGTACAAGGAATGAATATTAATGTTGATATTCTTACAGGTTCAGTAAAAACGAAAAAACGAAGAGAAATTCATGCTAATTTAGAAGATGGTTCTCTTCATATTTTAGTGGGCACACACGCGTTGTTAGAAGATAAAGTAAAGTATAAAAGTTTAGGCATTGCCATTATAGATGAACAACATCGTTTTGGAGTAAAACAAAGAGCTAAATTGTGGAATAAAAATAGAATCCCATCCATAACCCAATCCAAAGGGAAGGAATCTGATAAAACTGAGAAAAGCCTCCCTTTTGGGGAGGTTGGAGGGGCTTTACCTCCACACATTTTAGTAATGACCGCCACACCAATTCCTAGAACTTTGGCAATGTCAGTGTATGGCGATTTAGATATTTCTGTTATTGATGAATTACCACCAGGACGAAAAGAAGTGAAAACGGTTCATCGTTTTGATAGTAATCGATTATCTGTCTTTAAATTTATGAAAGATGAAATTAAAAAAGGCAGGCAAGTGTATCTTGTATATCCGTTAATTCAAGAATCTGAAGCGATGGATTATAAAGATTTAATGGATGGTTATGAAAGTGTTTCTCGCGAATTTCCATCACCTAATTATCAAATAAGTATTGTGCATGGAAAAATGAAACCTGCAGATAAAGAGTTTGAGATGCAGCGTTTTGTGAAAGGAGAAACACAGATTATGGTAGCTACAACTGTAATAGAAGTTGGGGTAAATGTTCCCAATGCAAGCGTAATGATTATTGAAAGTGCAGAGCGTTTTGGGCTAAGTCAATTGCATCAATTAAGAGGAAGAGTAGGTAGAGGAGCAGACCAGAGTTATTGTATTTTGTTATCGAGTTATAAACTATCTGCAGAAGCAAAAACACGATTAAAAACGATGGTAGAAACCGCTGACGGATTTAAAATTGCAGAAGTAGATTTAAAATTACGCGGACCAGGCAATATTATGGGCACACAACAAAGTGGCGTTTTAAATCTTAAAATTGCTGATGTAGTAAAAGATACTAAAATTTTAGTTAGTGCAAGAAATACTGCAATCGCTGTTTTACAGGAGGATGCAAATTTATCAAAATCAGAAAACTTACCGATTAAAACTGCCTTTATTAAAATGACACAAACGTCTAAAATTTGGAGTAATATCAGTTAAATCTAAATATAAAGTCGCCCAATACTAACTATATTCAATTCGTATAGGGCGACTTTTTAGGGATATTACTCTAATTATTCAATTTTTCTTTTTTTCTGTTTCCATTTTTGTCTGAGTACCAATCTAAACCAGGATTAGACATTACAAAATCATCAAAATTTGGATACCCTTCTAAAATTGAAATACCTTCTTTAGACCAAGGTAAATCCATTGGTAAATCGTTAAGTACCCATGGAAATTTGTTTGAATTTACAAAAAGGTCATTTCCAGAAGAGCTGTCACCACAATTTAAAAAGTTAGATGAATCGTTATACATTGTAGGTAAATTTAAGGCAGGATAGTTGCTATGAAATTTATTGTATACAGGATGTATTTCTTGACCAAGCACTCCATTTTTAAGTATAAACTCATCATAAGCTCCGTTAACATTGGTAACCTTACCAGATATTATTGGAATATTAGTATGATCAATTTGAACCGTATTAATAATGGCGCCCATATTGTTGGTATAAATTGTTTTTAAATTCTTAAAAATAAATAATGTAGTTTTATTTTGCTCATCATAAAGTCTGGTTATTTCACTGCTAGCATATACACTAGAGCTATCTAAGCTTAAAGTTGCATTATTATCTTCATCAATAACTCTTAAAACAAAACTATTATTAAAATTAGCGCCCATTGCCGGGAATTTATAATCAAATGTAATTTCAGTAACCGTAGCGCTTTGATTTATACCTTCTTGGTAGCTGTAATTATGTACCAAGTCATTTAAATCATAATCTCCCATACAAGGATATAAATCTTCATATAATGATGTGAAAAAACTATCTTGTCCTTGAGGATAATTGTAAGAGGAAATATTCGGATTTTCATCATCTACGTCTACACCAGCAATTACGCCATCATTATCATTATCAATTGCATTGTTAAACCCAGGTGAACAAGCACCAGGCGAAATAAAAGTTGCACAGGTATTAATTACATCTTTGCTACCCATACTTTCTGTATAACTATCAGAGCAGATATCTAAACTTCCTTGAAAATTATTGTTGCCGTTAAAGGTTATGGATCCTGTTTCTATAACAGAATATGCTTTATCTCCTTTTATTTTACCGTTAGACATAATACTAGCGCATTTTAGCATAGAGCCTTCTTGTATTTTTATATCGATGTTAGAATTGTTAATTAAAGCGCCAGAAATTACTGTATAAGAAGCATTTTTAAACTCAGCTTTTTTATTGTTGATAAGATGTCCAGAAATGATGGTTTTGCACTCATTATCAAACTCACCCGCATTTATAGAAAAATTTCCAGCTATATTTAACTGAGAATTTGTTTTATTATGCAATTTGCCAGAACTTGTTAAATGTCCTCCAATATTTACTTGGCCACCATCATTATCAAAATGACCATTACTATTTAAATTTACAGATCCAGAAACGTTAAATATACCAGCATAAATATTTATATTTTTAGAATCTGCATTAAAACTACCAGTAATATTAGTAGTACCCCAATTGTCAAACGCACTGTCTTTAGTCATACCTAGGTTAACTCCGTTAAAGGTACCTTCATTATAAATAGTTGAGTTAAGATTACCAGTAAGTTTTAAAGTACCACCTTGGGCAACATAAATAGTCAGTTTATTTTTATTATCATTTAAGTAAGATGGGCTCCATGAACCTCCATCACATATATAAATTGTTGTATTTTTATCGATATTAACTCCTTGAGTTGAGGTATTTGTTATACTAAAATCACCATTATCATCACCAGTAAACTCTGGGTAGTCATTACAATTCCAAGTTGGTGGATCATCAGAAGCAAATTTAGCACTTGTTTTAGTATCTACTGATGTTTTGCTTTCATCTGTTGTATCTCTTTCTTCATCTTCTATGCTTATATTTTGTATTTCATCAGGTGTTATAAGCCATTCTCTAGTGCTCGTTGCTAAATCAGCTTGAACAGCTATTAATTCGACATGATTTGGTATTTTAATAACGCTGCTTATAGATTTTTCTTTATCGATAAAACCTTCGTATAATAATTTATAAGTGTCATTTTCTACCTTAAATATTTTTATTTTAACCATATCAGCTCGAGAGCTTTCAGCTAAATTAATATTGGTTTTTTCTAGTGCTAAAGGCCTTAGGTCATGACCACTAGGCACTACTAATGTTGTTATGTCGTCTTGAACATATACTACGGTTTCTTCTGGGGTATTTTTAAAATCAGGTGTGCAGCTTTGTAATAAAACGATTAATACTAATAATAAAATAGATTTACTTTTCATAATGGGGGGCCTTTTAAGATTTGTGTTTAGCCTAGAGCAAAATTAATTATTGAGTAACAATTTTTTTTACTGATAGGGTTTTTTGGTTTTTTTGTATCGATAAATTACATTTTGTTATAGATAAATTGCATAATTTAAAACAATTTAAAAGCGATTATTAATAAATTGAATCAATTGTATGGTTAAAATTAGAATTTCTAAAAATTAGTATAGTATTAATTTTTTACCCTGATTCTTAGGTTTAAATAAATACTAAAAATATGAATAGCTAAACTAGCTATAATTTCAATTTTAAAAAATGATATTTGTCACTTAATATAGTTCTCTAAATAATTGATTATAAAGATATAAAACTATTTTTTCATAAAAAAATCATACAAAATTAAATTGGAAATTATTTTTACATTAAAAACGCTCATCATTTTTGGTATACTATTTTTTATGTTTATAAGTTGTCATTTAAAAAAACAAGTATTACCAAAATAATATTTTAGAAATAGCATTTTGTTTATACAGCAATCATGTTTAAATTTACAAAATAATATATTATTTACTTGAAAAATCATCTTAAAGAAATATCAATAAGTCTTTTACTAATAGTTAGCGTCTTTTTTTTTGCTTTTAATATTTATGATTTTAAAAAGAATAAAGTAGTATCAGAAGAAATTATTCTAGATGATAAAAAGGCTAAACCTTCTATTTCTGTTGAATACTATCCAAAAGAAATTACCAAAAAAGTAAATCATAAATTAGACTCTTTGTTAAAAAGGATCAATAAAAGACACGATTTTCATGGAGCAATATTAGTGGCTAAAAATAATAAGATCGTCTATCAAAATCAGATTGGTTATGCAGATTTTAGAAAGAAAACCGTTATAACAGAAGAATTTACATTTCAATTGGCCTCTGTTAGTAAACAATTTACAGCAGCTGCAATTATGTTGTTAAATGAAAGAAATAAAATTAAACTTTCAGATACTGTAAACACCTATTTTCCAAACTTTCCGTATAAGAATGTTACTATTAAAAATTTGTTAAATCATACTTCTGGATTGCCAAAGTATTTTTGGGTTGCTGAGCATGAATGGCAAGATGCAAAACCACCGACGAATACTGAATTGATGAAACTATTACCGTCATCAAAAGCGCAGCGTTTTTTTAAACCAGGTCGTAATTTTGATTATTCGAATACCGGCTATTTTGTTTTGGCTTCTATTGTAGAAAAGGTTTCAGGTGTTTCTTTTCAAGATTTTGTTAAAAAGAATATTTTCGAACCTTTAGATATGAATAATTCTTACGTATATAGCTTTAAAAATGATACAGTTAGACAAAATCAATTAAAGGGGTATCGGTTATATAGAGGTTGGCGTCATTTAACAATTGGCAATACTGTTAATGATGCTATTGTTGGTGATAAAAATGTCTATTCAACTTTAGAAGATTTATTTAAATGGACTTACGGATTGAATTCGGGACTTCTAATAACAAAAGAATCTTTAGAGTTAATGTACACCGCAGGAAAAACCATATATGGTAGAAAAGTGCCTTATGGTTTTGGTTTTCGCGTTGAAGCAAGAGATGAAAATAATATTTATCATTATGGCAAATGGAATGGGTTTAGCACGGCGTTAACCAATTATTTAGAAGATGATTTGGTGGTTATTGTTTTAGAGCATACTAGTTATAATGCTATGAAATCATTAAATCGGAAAATTAAGAAAATTGTAGCCGAAAACTTAGAAGTTTCATTGCAAATAGCCCCATAAAATGGGTTTTGAAATTCTTGGATAAACATTGTAATTCTGACTTTTAAAAAGTTATATTTTTTATCTCAATAATTTCTAAATGTTAGTTTTTAATAAATATCATACAATGTTGAATAGGTAAATTGTGGATGTTCTTTTTTAAAGTTAAACCCACAGATGCCAACTCCTTTACAGCTTGTTTTTCACTCATTTTATGTATTTTTTTAATAGGGATCGTTTCGTCTTCTAATCTGTATTCGATTAAAAATAATTGACCCTCTTTTTTCAATGCTTTTTTAATAGATTGTAGCATTTCTTTGGGATAATTAAATTCATGATACACATCAACCATCAGAATTTTATCAAAAGTATTTTCAGGTAGATTAGTTGTTTGTTCATTACCTAAAACTAACTCAATATTTTTAAGTTCATTGTACTTTTTATTGGCTTCAATAGCAAGGAGCATTTCGAGTTGAATATCAACAGCAAAAACTTTTCCTTCGTTCACCAATGGCGCTATTTTAAGAGTATGATAACCAGAACCTGCACCAATATCTGCAATAACATCAGTCGGTTTAATTTTCATGTTTTTAATAAGTTTCGAGGTGTTTTCTTCTTTTTCTCTTGATGACCGTTCTAACCAATTAATGCCTTCATACCCCATAACATAGGCAATTTCACGCCCTAAAAACCATTTGCCAATTCCATTCAAATCACCTTTTTTAAATGAGTAAATTTCTTTTGAAATTTCTTTTTCCTGTGATGAAATTTGAATGGAAGAAAAAATGAATAATAGTATAAAAAATGTTCTTTTCATGATATAAAAATACCAATTGTTTGTGCATTTAATTGATAAGAAAATTATAAAATTTATTATAACAACTTATTTTATAAATTTAGTAATCGTTTCGCCGCATTAAAAGGAGTCGTTTTTCCGTTTTCTAAATGGGTAATTTCTTTTTCTAGAGCTTTTTTAATATTCGGTTTGCCATAGAAGTTAGCTTTTAATTGTTGCTCTATGGTTGATAATAGCCAGTGTTTGTTTTGGGCATTTCTTTTTTCTGAAAAATAATTATTTTCTTTTGTCAACTCAAAATATTCTTGGAGCATTGCATCAACTTTATCGATTCCTGTATTTTGCAAAGCACTTGCTGTTAAAACTTTTGGTTGCCATTTACTTTCTTTAATCGGATATAAATGCAGAGCCCTGTTAAACTCCACTTTTGCAATTTTTGCATTTTTTTGATTATCACCATCAGCTTTATTGATTACAATTGCATCAGCCATTTCAATAATACCTCTTTTAATGCCTTGTAATTCATCACCAGCGCCCGCTAATTTTAACAATAGAAAGAAATCTACCATAGAATGGACTAAGGTTTCTGATTGACCAACGCCTACAGTTTCAATTAAAATGGTATCAAAACCAGCAGCTTCGCATAAAATAATACTTTCTCGAGTTTTTTGAGCAACACCGCCCAAAGATGTTCCTGATGGCGAAGGCCTAATAAACGCATTTTTATCAGTAACCAATTCTTCCATTCTTGTTTTATCACCTAAAATAGAACCTTTATTTACAGAACTACTTGGGTCTACAGCCAAAACTGCTACTTTTTTGCCTTGCGCAGTAAGATGTTGTCCAAAAGCTTCAATAAAGGTGCTTTTTCCTACTCCAGGAACTCCAGTAATGCCAATTCGAATTGAATTATTAGCATAAGGCAAACAAAGTTCTAAAATTTCGTTTGCTTTTTTTTGATGATTTAGATTGGTGCTTTCTACTAATGTAATGGCTCTGCTTAAAAAAGGGATATTTCCAGTTTTGATTTTAGAAACAAATTCTGCTACAGAATTTCTTTTAGCTCTATTTCTTTTTATGATTTCAGCACTAAAAGAACTTGTAGTTTCTGGTTTAGAAACTCCGTCTTTTTCTTGTAAAGCAGAAGATTTTTTATCCATTGTTAAAGTTATCATGTAAATTTAAGGATTTAACCGCAAAAACGCGGGGTTCTTGCGCAAAGTTCACAAAGAAAAATAAGTACAACTTTGCGTACTTTCCAAAAATTATGCGTTTTTGCGTTTTCATTTTTAAATTTTTGCAACATCGCTAAAAATGTATCGTCTATAAGATAACAATATTTGAATGCAACCGACCAAACAACTACATCAAACGATAATTGACCAATGCAAAAACAATGATGCAAAGGCACAAATGCACTTGTATAATTTGTATTGCAATGCTATGATAAATGTTGCCTTTAGATATGTAAAAGATCGATTTAAGGCAGAAGACGTCATGCAAGATGCATTTATTAAAGCGTTTAAAAATATCAAAAATTATAAAAATGAAGTTGCTTTTGGAGCTTGGTTAAAAAGAATAGTCATTAACCAAAGTATAGATGAACTTAAAAAGAAAAAGTTAGCGTTAGTAACCATTAATGAAGAAGTTTACAAAGTTGAAAATGATGAAGATTGGAACTTAGATGATACAATTTCTGTTGATAAAATTGTGTTAGTTATTAACAATTTAAAAGAAAAATATAGATTGGTTTTAAGCTTGTATTTGTTAGAAGGCTATGATCATCAAGAAATTGCACAGGTATTAAATATTACAGAAAATACGTCTAGAACACATTTGTTAAGAGGTAAAAAGTTATTGAAAGAACAATTAAAAATGACGAGTTATGCAGCAAGATATTAGAGAGAAATTAAAAGGATATAAAGGTGATAATGTAGCGTTATCTGCAAATCATACCAATAAATTTGAAGCATTATTACAAAAAGAGATGCACGAAAAGAAACCTAAAAAGCGATCTTTTAAATGGTTGTCAATTGCAGCTTCAATTGTATTGTTGATTAGTTTAGGAATTCAGTTTTATCCATCAAAAAACATAGAAGAAGACCCAATAAAAAAGTCTTTTAAGCAAATTACTTTAGGAAATATTTCGCCAGAGTTTCAAACTATAGAAACCTATTATACAAATAATATTAATTTAGAAATCAGTCAGTTAGATTTATCAGAGGAACATAAAGATATTGTTGATGATTATTTATTAAAGATTGCAGAACTTACCAAAGAATACAAAACATTAACCAAAGAGCTCAATACAAATGGGGTTAATGACGCAACTATAGATGCATTAATTCGTAATTTACAATTACGCTTACAGCTTTTACAACGTTTAAAAAAGCAATTAAATGAACTTAAAAATTTAAACACAAAACAAAATGAAACACAAATTATATAAATGCCTGCTAACTTTTTTAGCCATTGGTTTTTTAGGAACTGCTTTTGCACAAAAGTTTGATAAAAAGTTTAGCGAAAATTTTAAAACAAAAAAAGAGGTAGAAGTTGCCATAAACGCATCAAATACAGATATTAATGTAACTATTTGGAATAAAGACGAAGTACAGATAGATGCTTTTATAGAAGTTGAAGGTATTTCTAAAGAAGCCGCAGAAAAATATTTTAAAAATTGGGAGTTTGAAGCTTTAGGCAATTCGAAAAAAGTAAAAATTACTTCGAAAGGAAATAATGCTTTTAATTTTAAAAACGACTTTGTCTTTTTTGATAATATGGATTTTGATTTCGAAATTCCAGAAATAGATCTTTCTTCTATTGATGCCATTGTCTTGCCAGATATGAATTTTGATTTCGATTTTGACTTCGATTTTGAAGATTTAGAAGATTTGGGAGAAAATATGGGTAAAAATGGAAAATACGAGTTTATGTGGAAAGATGATGGTCATAATATCGAAATTAACTCTAAAGAAGAATGGGAAGCTTTTAAGAAAACCAAAGAATATAAAGAGTTGAAAGAAAAAATGAAGATTGATAAAGAAAAGATGAGAAAGGAAATTTCTGAATCTAAAGTAAAAATGCAAAAAGCTTTTGCAAAAGGAAGGGTTAAAATTAAAGAAATCAACAACGAAGAAATAAGAAAGAGTTTAGCGAATGCCAAAGAAGTTTTAAAAAATTTAAAGTTTAGTTTTTCTGAAGAAGCTAATGATATAAAAATAGATGGTAAAAAAGTGAAAATTAAAAAAAGGCTAGAAATAAAAGTACCAAAAGGTGCAACTTTCGATTTAAATACACGCCATTGTAAAGTAAAACTGCCTAATACTGTAGCTTTTGGTAACGTAAAATATGGTTCTTTTGATGCTCATAATTTAAATGGTAGTAATCTTACTATAGATTATTCTCCAGTAACTATAAACGATTTAAATGCCTGTACTTTATTTTTAAACAATGTAACTGATGCTAAAATAGCATCAGTTACTAATACAACTTTGAGTAATAATTCCTCAGGTGTTCACGTGCTAAAAATCAACCAAAATGTAAATCTTTCTGATAAGTTTGGCGAATTAACTATTGATAGTTTTCATCCCAATTTTGGTGAGTTTATTTTAAATTTAAGTCAGTCTGATGCTACTTTAATTCTAGGAGACGTTGCCACTAAATTTAAATATCAAGTAAATAGAGTGAAGATGGATAATCAAAATATAAAAAAATCAAGTAAGATTACATCAACCAAAAACGTAATAAAGGTTACTGGCGATTATAGTAGTATCGTTATAAAATAAGAATCATTTATTTTACAAAACTTCTAACAAATTCCATTTCGTTATTCTTCTCAAAGTGCCTATCTTTATCGCTTGTAAATAGTCACTTATTTAATGGAACGCTACAAAGAAAATCACCTTAAAGTATATAATTCATTATCAAAATCTAAAGAAGATTTTAAACCTATAACAGAAGGTTATGTGGGTATGTACGTCTGCGGACCAACAGTATATAGTAATGCACATTTAGGAAACGTAAGAACTTTTATGTTTTTTGATGTCGTTTATAGATATCTTTTACATTTAGGTTATAAAGTACGCTATGTTCGTAATATTACAGACGCTGGCCATTTAGAAAATGATGCAGAAGAAGGCGAAGATAAAATTGCAAAAAAAGCACGTTTAGAGCAAATTGAGCCTATGGAGGTTGTACAGCGTTACACAGTAGATTTTCATAATGTTTTAAAAAACTACAACTTTTTACCACCAAGTATAGAGCCAACCGCCACTGGTCATATTGTTGAGCAGATAGAAATGATTAAAGAAATCATCGAAAAAGGTTTTGCGTATGAAGTAAATGGTTCTGTTTATTTCGATGTGTTAGAATACAACAAAAAAGAAAATTACGGAATTCTGTCAGGCAGAAAAGTAGAAGACTTAATCCACAATACGCGAACTTTAGATGGGCAATCTGATAAGAAAAATCCACAAGATTTTGCACTTTGGAAAAAAGCTGATGAAAGACATATTATGCGTTGGCCTTCACCTTGGTCAGATGGTTTTCCTGGTTGGCATTTAGAGTGTTCTGTAATGAGTACAAAATATTTGGGTGAAAGTTTCGATATTCATGGAGGAGGAATGGATTTAAAATTCCCGCATCACGAATGTGAAATAGCACAGTCTAAAACCTGTTCTGGTGTAAAACCCGTCAATTATTGGATGCACACAAATATGTTGTTGTTAAATAGTCAGAAAATGGCAAAAGCTACAGGGAATTTTATTTTACCAAATGAAATTTTATCTGGAGATAACACTATTTTACCAAAACCATTTTTGGCATCTGTAGTTCGTTTCTTTAACATGCAAGCCAATTACAGAAGTATTTTAGATTTTTCTGGTGATGCTTTAGAAGCCTCTGAAAAAGGACATGCTAAATTGATGGAAGCCGTTGGCTTTTTAGAGAAAATTGAAGCTGGAAAAACTTCAACTTTTGATGTACAAAATTGGAAATCGGATTGTTATGCAGCAATGAACGACGATTTTAATACACCAATTTTAATAGCGCATTTATTTGAAGCAGTAAAATTGATTAACCAGATTAAAGAGCAAAAAGCAAGTTTAACAGCAACTGATTTATCAGCATTTAAAACTACTATAAATGCATTTGTTTTTGATGTTTTAGGGTTGATGAATGAAGCATCTCAAGACAATTCAGAAAAAGTAAAAGGAGTTGTGGAGTTGTTAATAAAACTAAGAAAAGAAGCCAGAGAAAACAAAGATTGGGCATTATCTGATCAAATTAGAGATGAATTAATTGAACTTGGAATTCAATTAAAAGATGGTAAAGAGGGGACAACTTTTTCAATGAATTAGATAGCCTATGCCAACCTTCCTAAAGAGAAAGAATTCCAATCAAACTTAAAAAATATTTTAATTGAATATATAGCAGAGAAGAACTTCAATATTAAATGTCTGATAAAACAAATAAAAAAAACAGTAGTAAATTCCCCCTTAGGGGGTTAGGGGGCCTTCTTATTTTGCTTGTTCGTTTTTATCAAATGGCAATATCTCCCTACACGCCAGCTACTTGCAGATATTCTCCAACGTGTTCGCATTACACCATAGAAGCTTTGCAAAAACACGGGTTATTTTCTGGAGGTTGGTTATCTTTGAAGCGAATTTTTAGTTGTCATCCTTGGGGAGGAAGTGGTTATGATCCTGTACCAGAGAAGAAAGAATATAATTAAAATGTCATTACGAGTAAGAATGACGAAGTAATCTGCTTTTAATTAGAGATTGCTTCATTACATTCGCAATGACAAAAAATATGAAATATGAATTTTTTAGTAATAGAGTGGGATCCATCATTAGGAATAGATTTAGGTTTTTTTGTAATAAGATGGTACAGTTTAATGTTTGTAGCTGCATTTTTATTGGGTTTACACTTAATGAAAAAAATCTATGTGGAAGATAAAATACCGGCAGAAAAATTAGACACACTGTTTATGTATGTTTTTATATCGATGTTAATTGGTATGCGTTTGGGGGATGTTTTCTTTTACAGCTGGGATTATTATCAAGATCATTTATTAGAAATAATTATACCTTTTAAACAAATTAATGGTACATGGAAGTTTACTGGTTTTACTGGTTTTGCAAGTCACGGTGCTGCAATTGCAATACCAATAGCGATGTACTTTTATGCAAAAAAACATTTGCAAAAACCTTGGTTGTTTATTTTAGATAGGTTAGGTATTATGGTTGCTTTAGCCGGTTTTTTTATCCGATTAGGTAACTTTTTTAATTCAGAAATTTACGGAAAAGAAACAGGTACAGATTTTGGTGTTATTTTTAAATCTGCAGGAGAAACCACGGCAAGACATCCCACGCAACTTTACGAATCATTGAGTTATTTACTGTTATTTTTTGCATTATGGTATTTATATTGGAAAACTGATAAAAAGAAGCAAATAGGTTTTCTTTTTGGTTTGTTTACCGTAGTACTTTGGTCTTTACGATTTTTTATAGAATTTTTAAAAGAAGCTCAAGTAAACGGAAGAGAAGATTGGGTGTTTAATGCATTAAACACGGGTCAGGTATTAAGTATTCCTCTAGTATTGCTTGGTTTATGGTTAATGTTTAGAAAAACAAATAAAACTGAACAAGTAGCTTAATGGAAAAATTAAAAGAAAGATGGGGTATAGATAGCAATTGGGCTGTACTGGCTATTTTTATTGTTTTTGCAATTAACGGGTCTTTTGCCGCTTGGGTAGCAAAACCAATTACTGTTTTTTTAGGACTATCACCGGCAACAGTATCGTCTTGGTTATATTGGCCTCTAAGAATAGTGCTAATTTTTCCTATTTATCAATTAACCCTGCCAATTGTTGGTTGGTTGTTTGGTCAATTTAAATTCTTTTGGGCTTTCGAGAAAAAGTTTTTAAGTAGATTAGGTTTAGGTTTTCTATTTAAAGAAGATCATTAAACATCTATAGTAATTGTTTTTTCTTCGGACTTAATTTCTTCTTCTTTCGCGATTAAGTACGTATAAATCCACATTAATGTAAATGTTGGTACAATATCAGAAAACGGAATAATTTCTTCAAAGAAACTAACAACTCCAGCAACTTTACCTTTAGTACCTTTGTACATTCTTGTCATTAAATAACCAGAAATTGGAGCCCAGACAAAATCTACAGGGATAAACGTAAAAAAACCAATAGCATCTAAAACAATGCTTAATCCTAATTTTTTATATTTTTTATTCATACTAATATCAATTCAAAATTCTTGCCAAAAAAGAATATTTTATAGGATAAAATCCTAAGTTTGCTAAAAGTAACAATTCAAAATGAATTTCAAAGATTTTATTGATAAAATTGATGGTATAAAGTATACGAAATTAGGAGGTTTAGAGGCTCAATTTAAAATGGCTCCGAAATTGCGGTTACAATATAATCAAGATAAAATTGCGGCAAACAACCCAAGAAAGGCTGCTGTTTTGGCTTTGTTTTATCCGAATAACACCAAAGAAACCACCTTACTTTTAACACAAAGAGCAAGTTATAAAGGCACACATTCTGCACAGATTAGTTTTCCAGGCGGTAAAATAGAACAAGATGATGAAAATTTGGCAGCTACGGCGTTAAGAGAAGCTTTCGAGGAAGTAGGTGTTTCTAGTCAATCTATAGAAATTTTACGCGAGTTAACCGATGTTTACATTCCGCCAAGTAATTTTTTGGCAACGCCTTTTATTGGGTTTACCCCAAAAAGACCAGACTTTACATTAAATCATGAAGTAGCACAAATTATAGAAATTCAATTACGCGATTTATTGGACGATAAATATACAACAACGGTAAATTTAACCACTTCATATATGAAAAATATAGATGTACCGTGCTTTAAAATTAACAATCATATTATTTGGGGAGCTACTGGTATGATGCTTTCTGAAATTAAAGAACTGTTAAAATAGTAAGTTCTTAAATTGTTTTGTAATTTTGTTTGCCAAACCAAAAAAAAACGAATACAAATGCCTTTATTTAAAAGGAATCCTTTTGGACATTATTTATTTATAAAAAAATTTATTATTAGACTTTTTGGAATCGTTTCTCATGGACGTTATCGTAAGTTTAATAGTTTACATATAGAAGGTTCAGAAATTTTAAGAAGTTTACCAGATCAAAATGTTTTATTTATTTCAAATCATCAAACTTATTTTGCAGATGTAGCGGCAATGTTTCATGTGTTTAACGCAGCTTTGAGTGGTAGAGATGATTCGATAAAAAATATTGGCTATATCTGGCATCCTAAATTAAATATTTATTTTGTTGCTGCTGGTGAAACAATGCGTTCAGGATTATTACCAAAAATATTTGCTTATGCAGGTTCTGTTTCTATTGATAGAACTTGGAGAAGTGCTGGTAAAAACGTAAACAGACAAGTGAAAAATTCTGATATTTCTAACATTGGTAAAGCCATTAAAGATGGTTGGGTAATTACTTTTCCTCAAGGTACAACTACGCCTTTTAAACCTATTCGAAGAGGTACTGCACATATTATAAAAACCTACAAACCTATTGTTGTACCTATTGTTATTGATGGTTTTAGACGTTCTTTTGATAAGAAAGGATTAAATATTAAAAGAAAGAATGTGTTGCAATCTATGGTAATTAAAGAGCCATTAGAAATTGATTACGATAACGAAGAAATTGCAGATATTATTACTAAAATTGAATATGCAATAGAACAACATCCATCTTTTTTAAAGGTACTGTCTCCAAATGAAGCAGAAGAATATCTTAAAGAAGAAGAAGAATTGAACAAAAAAAGAGAGTTTTGGAGTTCTTAGGATATTTTGTTAAATACTTGCTATCAAGCACTTTTTAAAGCATCATATTGAAATACAGTGTTGTAGTATTTTATCACTTAAAATAGTTCAAGAATTATCTTTTAATAATTTTATCTTTCTTAATAATTTTATTTCCTTTTTTGATGGTATAGTAGTATAAACCATTATTAATGCTACTTAAATCTATTTCTGAATTAGAACTATTTAATTGAAAAACACCTATTTTTTGTCCTAGAGGATTAAAAAGGATAAACTCTAAAGATGAATCTTTAGAAATTGAATTCAATTTAAATTTGAGTACGCCACCTGTAGGGTTTGGGTACACTACTATTTTTTCATCAAGAAATGTAAAATCTTTATTAGAAAGTGTTTCTTGAGAAGTTGAAGACCAACTACTAGCGACATTATTATCTGAATTGATATTATTTAGTTGTAAGTAATCACCTAAACCATCGGCATCTGTTGGCCAAGGCGCATCATCATTATAAGTGACTTCATCAATAGGATTACCAAAAGCATCTGCTAATCTAATTTTATAAGAATTATTGCTTAAACTTCTGTGAAATTCATCAAAAGGAACGATTCCATAATAACTTTCGAATGCATTAGGATCATTACACAAAAATATGTTTTGTTGCCCCAGAACAGAACTATTTTCGGGAAATTGATATGAAATACCTAATTCTGAAATGTAAATACCTGTTAAATCTATAGTTTGATTAGAATTGTTGGTAATCTCAATAAACTCGAGATCTTTACTAGAAAAATCACCATCTTCTAAAGGATGATAATTAATTTTTGTAATCACTAAATTTGGTGATGAAACGTTGTTACAATTCGCAGAAGACCCAACAGTATTGTTTATCCAATTGATACGATTTTTAATCCAACTTTTCATTGCTGTAATATTATTTGATTGCTCAGCTACAGTGTCCCATCTTTGTTGTTCTCTTGTTTGAGATTCGCTTAATAAGTTTAGATACGCATCAATTTTATTTTCTATGGTATTATAATGTAAAGGACCATTTGCAGCGGTTAATTGAAACCAACGTTTTGCCCAATAACACTTAAAAGTTGGGTCTAAAAATAAATCTTTCCAAAATTTTGCGCCGGTATTTTCATAATCAAATTGCCATACATCATAAAAACTTCTATCAAATCCCCAAAGAAATAAATCATTTCCATAAGTAAGATTATAATCCCAAACAGGGCCGGCTCTTAGTTTACCTCCTTTATCTTTATGAAAATAGGTGCTAAATTGATATGAATCTGCGTTAGATGCAATTTCTGCGATAATCATATAATCAATAAAGCTAGGAACATCAATAATTGAAGGGTATCCATTACTTATTGACGCGTTAGAGACTGCTGTTTTATTGGCTAAATCATTAAAAACTTGTTGTATATATGTAGCTTGTTCATCAGTAATATCTTCAGAACTTGGGCTATCGTGTAAAAATTCTGTAAACCAACCATTATGGTTTGGCATTGTCCATGCAATCGGGTCACCTCCTGTAGTTTTATCTGCTTTAACCAAATAACCACCTGTTAAAGCACGAGAGGTATTGTCTGTCTCTGTTAATTTTTTGATATCTACTCTATCAGCATCAATTTTAATTTTTTCGGTTAAAATATAAACCCCTTTATAGTCGTCATTAATAATTACCTCTATATATCTTACTCTTGGAGCATAGTTTCCCATATCTCTGGCTAATGTGTAAGACAAGTAATCTCTTATCATAGAAGGATCGAAAGCTAAAGGGTTTAAAATCCAGTCATTTTCTGAGGGCATATCTAACAAACTAACATTATTGTTAGTGTTATCTTCTAAAATAGTTTCGAAGCCATAAGGTTTTTTGTCTAAGTCTTGCGAACTGCTTCCTCTTAATTCTATGCCTATTTTGCCATTATAATTTAGAAAGTTTGTATTATTTAGATCGGTTATATAATTACGAGTACCATCTGGTCTATAAATAAGTTTCATAGTTCCCAAAACCTTAGGGTTATCAGTAATAACATAAGGAGAACTTGTGCTAGGATTAATATCTGTATTAATGATTAGTATAGGTAGGTTGCTGTTTTTTAGGATAGTTTGTTGCGCCAAAAGAACAGGAGACAACAAAAATAACATTAATCTGTAAACTACTTTTATTTTATTCATATTCTTAAAATATTCTTTTTGAGTAAATAAACCTAAGATGCTAAATTCGTTATTTTTATGAATTAAATAAACACGTTATTGTATGTTTTTTTATAAAAAACCTTGTTTAATATAGAAGTATTTTCCAATATTAAACAAGGTTTTAAGTTCAAATAATAAGAGGATACGATTACCCTTTTACTTTTTCTTTAAACTGATCGAATTTATCAGTTTCTGGTTTTGGCCAACTATTGTTAGAAGTATCAACATCTGCTGTTTCAAAATCTGGATCTACTTTAAAGCTTTTAATTTCTTGAGTCGATGAAAATATTCTTTTTACAGTAGTATCGTCTTTCATCCAAATTTGGGCTGGGAATGTTTGTTTTTCGGCAGTGCCATCAGCATAGGTTAATTCAACTATTAATGGCATTACTAAACCTCCTGGCTTTTCAAATTCTACAGAATAAATATAGCTTGGTATTTCTTTACCTTCTTCCACATATTTATCCATTGCATTCGCATTGGCATCTTCTTTTTTATCAGTAATGTACACTAAGTCTCCTAAATTATCAAAATACTGTTTGTACTGTTCTTTTAATTTAACAACTCTTTCGCTTGGTTTATCTGTTAAGTACAATGATTTAACTGTTTTAATACCAATATCTGTTACATCTGTAGTATAAAACCAACCTCTAAAAAACCAATCTAAATCCATACCAGATGCATCTTCCATAGATCTAAAGAAATCTTCTGGTGTTGGGTGCTTGAACATCCATCTTTTTGAATAGGTTCTAAACGCGTGGTCGAATAATTCAGGTCCCATAATTGTTTTACGTAAAATATATAAACCAGCAGCAGGTTTAGAGTATGCATTTGGGCCAAATTGTTTTACATAATCTCCTTGAGACATAATAGGGGAGATGTTTTCTTGATCTCCACCCATATATCTTGTGATGTTTTTTGCGGGATTAGAAGCAAATAATTCTGGGTCGTATACGTCTTCTGCTAAAATTTCTACAAACGAGTTTAAACCTTCATCCATCCAAGTCCATTGTCTCTCGTCAGAGTTTACGATCATTGGGAAAAAGTTATGCCCAACTTCATGTATAATTACGCCTAACATTCCTTTTTTAGTTCGATCTGAATACGTTCCATCAGGATTTGGTCGCCCAAAGTTGAAACAAATCATTGGGTATTCCATACCTTGTCTTTCTGAATGTACAGAAATTGCTTTAGGATAGGGATAATCGAATGTTAATTTAGAATATTCTATTAAAGTAGTTGCTACCGCTCTTGTTGAGTGCTCTTCCCATAAAGGGTTTCCTTCTTTAGGATATAAGGAAACAGCCATAACGGTTTTACCATTAATATCGGTAGCCATAGCATCCCAAATATATTTTCTTGAAGTTGCAAAAGCAAAATCTCTTACTCTTTGTGCTTTAAATTGCCAAGTTTTAGTGCCAGTTGCACGTCCTTTTTCTGCTTTTTCAGCTTCTTCTTGGGTTACAATTAAAACAGGATTGTCGAATGTTTTTCTTGCTTTTTCCCAACGCTTGCGTTGTTCTTTTGTTAATACCTCTTTTTCGTTTTGTAAAACACCTGTAGCGTCTACAATATGGTCTGAAGGAACAGTTAAGTTTACTTCATAATCTCCAAATTCTAAAGCAAATTCAGAACGCCCCCAGAATTGCATATTTTGCCATCCTTCTACATTATTATAAACTGCTAATCTTGGAAAGAACTGTGCAATGGTATAATTGTTGTTACCATCATCAAACGATTCTAAACCAGAACGACCACCATCTTTGTTAATGTCGTTTATTTTATAGTTCCATTTAATACGAAACTTAAAGTTTTCACCAGGAGCTAAAGGTTTAGATAAATTTATTCTCATCATTGTTCTGTTAATGAAATGAGATAGTGGCTTGCCATTACTTTCTACTTTTTCGATATTAAAACCAAAACCTTTACCTTCTTTTAAGTAGGTGTTTTTAAAGTTATCTGGAGTTAAAAAAGCAGATGCACCTTCAGATTTTGCCAATGGTGTTTTAGAATCATCAGCTCTCATATTTTGGTCTAATTGCACCCATAAATATTCTAAATTGTCTTTAGAATTATTATAGTATGTAATTTGTTCATCACCATAAATTTTGTTGGTGCTTTCTTCTAAACGAATGGCCATTACATAATCCACTTTTTGTTGCGTGTACTGATGGCCAGGAGCTCCAGCAGCTGTGTGCTGATCGTTTGGAGTTGCCAAAACATCTTTCATTTGCCTGAATTTGTTTTGGTCTGTGTGTCCTTGTTGTGTTTTTTTCTCTTCTTTTTCCTGTTGTCCAAAACTTACTGAAACTACATAGAATAAAGAAAAAACTACGAAATAGATTTTTTTCATTGAATTGAATTTGATTTAATTTGATAAAATTAGTACAACCACATGGATTATTAAAATAATGTTAAAATTTTAACAAAGGTTTAGTATTATAATGATCAGTTTAGATATTCTATATAGAATGAATTGAAATTTCGACAAAAAAAACAGTCTTTAAAAGTTAAAAACTTCTAAAGACTGCTAATTGAAAATTGGATATTAAAATTATCCTTTCACTTTATTTTTAAATTTGTCAAATTTATCAGCCGTTTTTTTAGGAAAACTATTATTAGACGTATCTACATCTGCAGTTTCTAAATCTGGATCTATTATAATACTTTCTATTTGTTTTGATGAAGAAAAGACTTTGGTTACTTCTTTATCATTATATCTCCAAATTTGTGCAGGATATGTTTTTTTCTCTTTTGTACCATCTTTATAGGTAAACTCTACAATAATTGGCATTACTAAACCTCCTGGTTTATTGTAAGTAATTTCATAGTGATATTTGTCTTGATTTTTAGCAAAACCTAAACCTTCTGAAGTATCTTCTACAAATTCTACATTGTTGCCTTCTTCTTTTGTTGAATATTTTTTTACACTTTGTACGCCAATATCGGTTACATCGGTGGTGTAAAACCAACCTCTCCAAAACCAATCTAAATCGATACCAGAGGCATCTTCCATTGTTCTAAAAAAATCTGCTGGAGATGGGTGTTTAAACATCCATCTTTGCGAATAGGTTTTAAAAGCGTGGTCAAATAATTCTTTACCCATAATAGTTTCTCTAAGAATCCAAAGTGCTGTTGCTGGTTTACCATAAGCATTTGATCCAAAACTATACACATGATCTCCTTTAGACATTATTGGAGCAATTCTAGATTGATCTCCAGACATATATCTTACAATGTTTTTTGGATAACCTCTTGTAATCGGGAAGTCTTTATCATAATCTAACTCTGCTAACATTTCCATATACGAGTTTAAACCTTCGTCCATCCAAGTCCATTGTCTTTCATCAGAATTCACAATCATAGGAAAAAAGTTATGTCCAACTTCATGAATGGTTACTTTTATCATTCTGTATTTCATTCTATCAGAATATTTTCCACCTGGTAAATCTGGTCTTCCAGGATTGAAACAAATTTGAGGATATTCCATACCCATTTGTCCATCAACAGAAATTGCTTTGTGATACGGATAATCAAATGTATATTTAGAATACGTTATTAAAGTTTGTGCAGCAGCTCTTGTAGAATGATCGCCATATAAAGGGTTTGCCTCTTTAGAGTATAAAGATTCTGCCATTACCGTTCTACCATTAATATTTACAGCCATCGCATCAAAAATGAATTTTCTAGATGTTGCAAATGCATAATCTCTTACATTTTCTGCGAAAAATTTCCAAGTTTTTGTACCTGTAGCTTTCGTTTTTTCGATCTTTTCTGTTTCTTTTTGAGTTCTAACAATTACAGGGTTATCAAAAGATTTTTTAGCTTGCTCATATCTTTTTAGTTCTTTTTTAGAGAAAACATCTGTTCTATTCTGTAAAACTCCAGTTGCACCTAACATGTGGTCTTCTGGAACTGTAATATTTACTGTAAAATCTCCAAATTCTAGGGCGAATTCACTTCTTCCCCAAAATTGATCATTTTGCCAACCTTCTACATTGTCATATACACACATTCTTGGATAAAACTGTGCAATTACATAGTTGTTATTATTGTTTTCTGTAAAATGTTCATAACCAGATCTACCTCCATCAGTTCTATGATTGTTGATGTTATACCACCAAGAAATATTGAATTTAAAGGTTTCTCCAGTGGCTAAAGGTTTTGGCAAGTTAATACGCATCATTGTTTGGTTAATGGTGTGCGATAAATCACTACCATCTACATTTGTAACGCTCATAATGTTAAAACCGCCATCAAATCGCTCTTCAGGATAAGCTCTTTCAAACCTCGTTTTACTCATTTTTTTACGAATACTACCGGGCGTAATATCTGGAGTTTTAGAATCTGCAGCTCTCATATTCTGATCTAACTGTACCCATAAATATGGTAATTCGTCTTTTGAGTTGTTATGATACGTAATCGTTTCTGACCCTGTAATTTTTGTTTTGGCATCGTCTAAAACGATATCCATCAGATAGTCTACTTTTTGTTGTGTGTATGCGGAACCGGGTGCGCCAGAAGCAGTTCTCTCTAAATTTGGAGTTGGTAATTCTTGTTTTAACTGTTTAAATTTGTTCGTGTTTGTGTGTCCTTGTTTTGTTATTTGCGCAAAAGAAGTTGCTACAAAAACAATTGAAAAGAATAAGAATCCGATTTTTTTCATTTAAGTATTTGTTTTGAATTAGTGAATTTATTAGTATTTGAATGTAGTATAATTTTCTTCTTTGGTTAATAAAATGCTTTTGTTTTTTTTATCAACTTTACATTTTACCAAGTTTTGTTGTTTTTCAAAATGTTTTGTAAGCATGTTATTGGTTACTTCAATGATTTTTACTTCTGGTATGTTTTCTATTTCTAAATAAAAGAAAACCAAATCTCCCTCATATTCTTTGCCAATATAATTAAAGTTTTTTGTAGTATCATTCACCTTAAAAAAGAGTTTTTCTTTTAAGTATTTTTCAAAATACACCTCGTTATTTTTGAGTTCTTTTTTGGTGGTTAATTGCAAGTCGATATTGTTATCTTTATTTAAAGCGGTTTCAATATCATCCATAAAAACATTAATAATTATTTGTATGGCTTTTGCTTCACTTTTGTAATTTATTTGGGTTAAACTCAAATAATATTTGTGTGTAGAGAATGATAAAAACGGAATTATAAATAAGAGTACTGCTATTTTTTTTACTTTCATACTGATGTAAAAATCAATTATTGCGCCAAATTACTCATTTTTTACGATTTTAAGGTAAGAAACACTTTCAGTTCTTAAAATTTTTATGAGTTCTAAAATTCGATCTTCTTTATGCAAGTTTTCTATACCTAAAGGATTGCAATATTCTAAAAAGTGAAAATATTTGTCGATAGGAATTTTTAATTCATCAAAGAAAAATTTTTCTCCTAATTCTGATAAGATCTTATAAGGGAATGCTTTTTTTTGCGCTAACTTTTTGCGTAATTTCCATAAACGTTCAGAACCTTTAAATGGCATAACTACTGCTGCACCGCCACCAGCCATTGGCATAGCACCAGCCATAGTGTTTACAAGAGGTGGTCTAACATTTTCTATTTCATCAATAGTTAAATCTTTTTCAGTAAAATCTACATTAGAAAAATCCATAACATTTCTTAACAAAGAATCTCTTTTCTCTCTAGGTACATCTTTGCTGTCAATACCCAATCTTCCCATTAAATTATGTCGTTTTAAATCAAATTCATCTAAAGTATAGGTATTAGATTTTAGTAAAACAGTCATTTCGCTATCCTCTAGAATTTGCGCTGTAATTACAGTTTTTTTAAGTTTATGCTGAATGGAAGAAAAACTTAACGTATCGCCTTTAGAAACAAAAATCCTAAATAAACCTTGATCGCTAGAAAAGGTTCCTTGTTTTGTTTTTATATTAATAATGTTTGCGTTTTTAACTATTCCTAAAGAATCAGTTATTTTTCCACTTATTAATTTTCTTTTTTCTTGAGATGATAACGTAGAAATACAAACTGTTAAAAATGATAAAATAAGTAGGTTTTTAAGCATATACGAGGTATTCTAAATAAAAAAAATAATGAGTTACTAATATCTAAAATTGTAATGAAAATATGTGTTAAAAGTTAGTTTTTTTTTATCAAGCTGATTTCAGTTTTATCTTGAGGAAAAGATTTACTTTCTTTCATTAAAATACGAGTTACTGTAATGGTTTCTTTTTTATTAAAATGGTTAATGATGTTTTTTTTGAAGCAATAATTTAAAAAAGGGTTGATATTTTCTTGTTTAATATTTAAGTCAGTTATAAAAAAATCATCTGTAAAGTGTTTTCTAATTTTAGCAAGAACTTCATCTTCATAAGTAATTTTTTCCATCTGTTTTCTCCTTTTATTATTGCCATTTATAGCATTTATTAAATTGTCTAAACTTACAACACCTCCAGATCTAAATTTAACAACAGCATAGTCTTTTTTGGCTATTGTATTTGCATAAGGTAAGTTTAAGGTTTTGGCATTTACAGTTGGCGGAGGCATTATTTCTGGATCAACATAAAAGATACTTTTTGGTTTGCCTAAGGTAATTTCTTCTAATTGATAGGTTTTTTCTTCTAAATCAATATGAAGTAGTGCTTTGCTAAGCATTTCTTTGGTAATGGCTAATTCTTTATTTTTAAGATTAATATGAGAGATGGCTAAAGTATCACCAACAATAACAGGAATCTCGAATACACCAAAATCATTAGTATTGGTTCCTTGATTAGAATTTTTATTTACAATATGAACATCTGAAATAGCGTTACCATTAAAAAAAACTTTTCCTATAGCGATTTTATTTTGCTTTTGGCTATAACAAATAGAACAAAAAAATAAACAAAATAAAAATAGTTGATTTCTCATAACGACAAAGAAAACAGGAACCATTCTTAAAACTCTATTAACAGAATTATAAAATTTTGTTAAACCAAAAAAGCATCATAAATTTTATGATGCTTTTAAGAATGTTTTTGTGATTTTACTATTTTTCTAAAACGATTAACATTGTTGTTTTTATGGCAATACTTTGTCCCTTTTCAGTTTCAGTTTCGTCGATTTCGGCTTTTAACACTAGTTTAGAACCGTCATAACTTTCAATGATCATATTTTGAGGTAAACTAAAATCGTTAGATAATAAAATATTATTTCCATTTAAAGACCAAGTTGGGTTTTCTGACGGAATTGAAACAACTTCAACATATTCTTCATCAGTCTGTGTTTGACCATTAAGGGTGACTGAAGAAACTAAAGTATAATCGCCTTCGGCTATGGCCGTTTTAGGATTGTCTGTAAACAGTAACGTTAAATTTATATCTTTTGAAAATGAGTCTATAGTTGCTGTTTCTGTTTGGCCATTATCGGTATAAGAAATGGTAGCGTCTAAAGTTTGTTCTGTTACATTCCAAGTACCAATTAATTCATTTTCAGTAATAGATGTGTTTAAATCGTTATTTGTTTCACAACTAGAAAAAATGGCAAATACTGCTAATACTAATAGTGTTTTAAGTTTCATAGTTTTTATTTTTATCAAAGTAAAAGTATGGTTTTTAGTTTGATAAAACCAATTATTTTTGAAGCTGAATAATGGCTTTACCAACTACTGTAGAAGTAACCCCATCTAAAGTTATCGATTTGTTTACATCTGTTTCTATGGTTAACGTATTATTTGAGTAAGAAATAACATCGATATTCATATTTTCTCCTCCTTCATTTAAACTTAAAATATTTTCGTTTAACACCCAAGAGCTGGAGGTAGCACCAAAATTATCATTAAAGAAAATGTTATTAAAAAGAAGTCCCTCTGTCTTTTCAACGCCACCTGGTTCTGTGTACGTGAGTTCAAAAATAAAATCACCTGTCATAACAGCTGTATTTGGGTTTTCTGCAAACGTAAGAGTTGTATTAAAATCTTTACCGAAACCATTGGCAGTAAGTGTTACAGTAACAGGGTCTGTTACGTTTAAAACTGCATTGTCCATCGTCATACTCTGTATGGTCCAAGCTCCTGTTAAATCATTACTAGTAATTGCAACCAAAGAAGTATTAGAAACTTTACATGCAAATGCAAATGAAAGAAATAATGCGAAAATTAAAATTTTAGATTTCATAATTTTTATCAAGTTTTAAGAGATTATTAGACTGATATTAAATGTCATTCACTCTTTTTTGTAAAATTACAAAATTAAATCAATTCTAACTCATAAATTTGTGCTATGAAAAAAATGATTATTGCAAGTACATCTACTGTTCATAGAAGTGGTTATTTAGACTATTTATTACCCACTTTAAGTGTTTTTTTTAAGAATATAAAAACAATTCTTTTTATTCCATATGCAAGACCTGGTGGAATTTCATATGACGATTACACCAATAAAGTAAAAGAAGCTTTTGCTAAAATTAATGTTGATGTTAAGGGTATTCATCAATTTAAAAACTCTAAAGAAGCTGTGCAAAATGCTGAGGCTATTTTTACAGGTGGAGGCAATACTTTTGAGTTGGTTAATCAATTGTATAGAAACGATGTGTTAAACACTTTAAAAGAAGTGTTAGAAAATGGAACGCCTTATTTAGGTACAAGTGCCGGTAGCAATATTTGTGGAATTTCTATGATGAATACTAATGATATGCCCATAGTGTATCCGCCAAGTTTTACAACATTGGGTGTTATTCCTTTTAATATCAATGCGCATTATTTAGATCCTATAAAAGATTCAACACATATGGGAGAAACCAGAGAAACCAGAATTATAGAGTTTCACGTTTTTAATGACGCGCCAGTTTTAGGTTTGCGAGAGGGGAGTTGGTTAGAAGTTTTGGGTGATGAGATTTATTTAAGAGGAAAGTATACTGCGAGGTTGTTTCGAAAAGATAAACTAGCGATAGAGTTAGAAGCTGGAAGCTTGAAGTAGAAGGTGAGCAATTTTGATGCTTCTTATAACTTCAGACTTCCAACTTTAAACAATAATTTAATATGCTACATAATCTACAATTTCTAAACCATAACCAATCATACCCACTCTTTTGGTTTGTGGGGTGTTGGTTAATAATTTTAGTTTGCTGATGTTTAAGTCGTGCAGAATTTGAGCTCCAATACCAAAATCTCTTTGATCCATTGCGATTCCTGGTGCTTTTAATTCACCATTTTTTTGATTTTCTTTTAGAATATTTAATCTACTCAATAAATTCTTTGATTGATTTTGCTGATTGATAAATAAAATTGCGCCTTTTTCTTCTTCATTAATCACCTTAAACATTTGATCTAACTTTTTATCAGCATCATTCGTTAAAGTACCTAAAATATCGTTATTTACTAAAGTGGAGTTTATACGTGTTAAAACACCGTCTGCATTCGTCCAAGTACCTTTTGTTAATGCAATGTGTATTTGGCTATTTGTTGTTTGTTGGTATGCTCTTAATCTAAATTTCCCAAAACGTGTTTCAATATTAAAATCTTCTTTCTTTTCAATTAAAGAATCGTGTTCCATTCTATACGCCACTAAATCTTCTATAGAAACAATTTTAATATCGAATTTTTTAGCCACTTTTAAAAGTTGTGGTAAGCGAGCCATTGTGCCATCTTCATTCATAATCTCTACGATAACACCTGCAGGTTCTAAGCCCGCTAATCGCGCAAAATCTATAGCAGCTTCTGTATGACCTGTTCTTCGTAAAACACCACCTTCTTTTGCTTTTAAAGGAAAAATATGACCAGGTCTAGCTAAATCAAAAGGTTTAGTGTCTTTCTTAATTAATGCTTGTATGGTTAATGCTCTGTCTGAGGCAGAAATACCTGTAGTAACCCCTTTGCCACGTAAATCGACAGAAACTGTAAACGCAGTTTCCATAGGATCTGTGTTGTTGTTTACCATCATACCTAACTCTAACTCTTTACAGCGTTTTTCTGTTAACGGAGTGCAAATTAAACCCCGCCCATGCATTGCCATAAAGTTTACCATTTCTGGAGTTACTTTTTCTGCTGCTGCTAAAAAATCGCCTTCATTTTCTCTATTTTCATCATCAACAACAATAATTACTTTACCATTTCTAATATCATTAATGGCATCTTCTATAGTATTTAATTTTGTTTTTTTATGTAGCGTTTGCGTTGTCATAAGTTTTCCTTTTTTTTGGGAACTATTTTCTTGAATAGTTTTGTAATGGGTTGTAAAAAGGAATCTATATTAAAAATCCCTTTATCTTTTGTGGCTCTTCTTGTTAATAAAACAGCAACTGGAACCATAATAATTGCAGAAATCCAAGAACCTAAAAATGAGGTTATGCTGCTTTCTTCTGCTAAATTTTTACCAAATGTATTGGTGAAAAAATACAGTACATATACTGCAATTGCTAATATCATAGGTAAACCAAAACCACCTTTTCGTATAATTGAGCCTAAAGGAGCTCCAATAAAAAAGAGGATGATACAAGAGAGCGAAAATGCAATTCTGTTATAATATTCTGTATCGTAAAAATTAAGTACTTTACGATTGTATTTGATACTCGTTTTATTGTTTTTTATAGAACTAAAAATACGCTCAGTTTTTGTGGCTGCAGAATTTAGAATGGTAATTTTTTCTTGTAATCCGAAATTATCTAATATAATGCTATCTAATTTCTTGTTTTTTAAAGTATCTGGATAGTTGTAGAGTTCTTTGGCATAGGTGCTTATGTAAATATTTTTAGCCCGGATTGCTAAAATTTCATCATATTTATTTTTTAACTTAGGGATGGTATCTTTAATCTGTTTTAAAGAAATCATCATTGGACCTCTAGAAGAATTTATAGTATCTAATTTACCATTATCAAGAACATCACCAATATCGATATTAAACTCATATTCTTTAAAGGTAGCATTAGAAGCTGCCATTTTTTTTCTCTTTACAGCTGTTTTTGCTGATTTTGCATATTCTTCGTAATAATAACCATCGTATAAAATAAAGGTCATATATCTACTGCCTTCTTCTGTAACAATTTTTCCGCTTTCTGCTGTAATTACTTTTTGGTTACCCTTATTGCTCTTTAAATCATATATTAAAACCTTTTTTAAGAGATTTTCATCTTCGCCATATTTTTCCTCAAATTTAATTTGATACCCAGGTATATCAGCATTAAAACTACCAGGTACTAGTGCCATAGCTGGTTTTTTCTTTTTTATATTGATGTATAAATTACGTTGTTTTAAATTGGCATAAGGAAAAATATTATTCAAAAATAAAAAGTTAATCATACTTAAACCAATGGCAAGGATACCTAAAGGTCTAACTAGTCTTTGAAGAGAAATTCCAGCAGATTTTGCTGCGGCAAACTCATAATTTTCTCCCAAGTTTCCTAATGCCATTATAGAGGATAACAAAACTCCAATAGGCAATGCTTGAGGAATAATCATTAAAGTAGAGTAGTACACAAATTTTAAAATAAAGATAAGACTAACACCTTTACCTGCAATGTTTTCGAAAGCTTGCCATAATAATTGCATCACCAAAACGAAAAGTACAATAAGAAATGTAGCTACAAAAGGGACTAAAAAGCTCTTTAAGATGTATTTATCTAAAATCTTCATAAAAAACAAAAGTAGCATCTTAATTGTAAAGATGCTACTAATTTATTGTTAATTGAATTATTTAATCAATCGTGTAATTTTGACTTAAATATTTTTCTTTATCAAACTTAAAAAAGTGTTCTGATAAGGTTTGATTGCTTTTAAAATCGGTAATGGTAAAGCTCGTTTTTGCTCCATTTTCGCCTGTTTGAACCAACTTGTAGATGTGCTTTGTTTTGGCATCTATACCTAATTCAACTTTTATTATATCGGCACTACTATCCATTGGGTTTAAAGTTACAAATTGTATCTTTCTGCCATTTATGTTTTGTAAAGCGCCTATTTCTAGGTTATAACCTTCTTTATAAAAGGTTAATAGTTTCGAAGGATAAATAAAGCCATCATCATCACTAATATCTCCATCAGTAATTGAAATTTCTTTTTCTTCATTATTAATTACATAGAGTTTTTTACCATCGTAAATAAAATTGTTTCCTAAATAATTTAGGTTGTATTTTTCTCCTTGTAAGTTAATTGTGCCTCTAATTGGTGGTTCATCACCTTCATTTATTCCGGCTTCTTTATTACTTAATGTTTGACTAAAACCAAGGTACATATTTTTATATGCCGACATTTTTGTTGAAACTTCATCTAATAAAGATTTTGCCTTATCTGAGTTTTGAGAAAATGTAATACTCGTAGTGCTTAAACTTAAAAATAAAAGTATAATTTTTTTCATTTTTTCTATTTTTTGTAATCTGAATTGCTTTTTTAATTGTAAATTTCTTCTAAGAAATCACCATTTATTAATTTTCTTTTCATTTTTAAAGTCGATTGGGTCAGTTGTACAATTTCAATATCATAAGAGGATTCTCCAGCTATGGGCTCATCCCAGTTTATGGTTAATGAATTGCCAAAAGTAGACCACCGGCCACTATTCGTTGACGATTTACAATTTGCATCATCTAAGTCATATTTATAAAAAAGTAAAATATTATTGTCTGCTATATCAAATTTGTTATTTATCGTGCAACTTGTTACGTCTTGTTCAATGTTGTTAATAAATTGTTTTTGTAAATTCCATACGCGCGTAATGTCCGCAAACTGATCTTCTAACTTGTCAATTAAAGCGCAGGAACTTAAACCTAATGATAAACAAATAATAAAAATTATTTTTTTCAAAATATAACAGTTAATTATTCTTTTCGTTTTCTAATAATTGTTCTAAAGCTATAAAATCGGCCACTAAAACTTGTCTTGCTTTGCTACCTTCAAAACCACCAACAATGCCAGCAGCTTCTAATTGATCTATTAATCTACCCGCTCTATTATAGCCTAACTTTAATTTTCTTTGTAATAAAGAAGCAGAGCCTTGTTGTGCTGTTACAATAATTTCTGCGGCATCTTTAAATAGTTTATCTCTATCTGCGATATCAATATCAATACTCGTGCCATTCTCATCATCTATATATTCTGGCAGTAAATGGGCGTCTGCATACGCTTTTTGAGAACCAATAAAATCTGTTATTTTTTCAACTTCTGGAGTATCTACAAAAGCACATTGAATTCTTTCGATATCATTGCCATTTGTATATAATAAATCTCCACGGCCAATTAATTGATCTGCACCACCAGCATCTAAAATAGTTCTAGAATCTATTTTTGAGGTTACCCGAAACGCAATTCTTGCAGGGAAATTGGCTTTTATAATACCTGTAATTACGTTTACAGATGGTCTTTGTGTTGCAACGATTAAGTGAATTCCGATGGCTCTAGCTAATTGTGCTAAACGTGCAATTGGTGTTTCTACTTCTTTACCAGCAGTCATTATTAAATCTGCAAATTCATCAATGACCAAAACGATATATGGTAAAAATTGATGCCCATCATTCGGATTTAATTTGCGTTTTTTAAACTTCGTATTGTATTCTTTAATATTACGTACCATCGCCGCTTTTAACAAGTCGTAACGATTGTCCATTTCTATACAAAGCGAGTTTAACGTATGTACAACTTTGGTAGTATCTGTAATAATAGCCTCATCTTCTCCTGGTAATTTTGCCAAGTAATGACGCTCTATTTTATTGAATAAAGTTAACTCAACCTTTTTAGGATCGACTAAAACAAACTTAACTTCTGCAGGATGTTTTTTGTATAAGAGCGATGTTAATACCGCATTTAAACCCACCGATTTTCCTTGTCCTGTAGCACCTGCCATTAATAAATGAGGCATTTTTGCCAAATCAACCACAAATGTTTCGTTTGATATGGTTTTACCCAAAGCAATTGGGAGTTCCATTTGTGATTCTTGAAATTTCTTTGATGAAATGGCAGAATGCATAGAAACTGTTGTCGATTTTTTATTCGGAACTTCGATACCAATTGTCCCTTTTCCAGGAATTGGCGCAATAATTCTAATACCTAATGCAGATAAAGAAAGTGCGATATCGTCTTCTAAATTTTTAATTTTTGAGATTCGTATTCCTGCTTCTGGTACAATTTCGTACAAGGTAATTGTTGGGCCAACAGTTGCTTTTATTTCTGCAATACCAATTTTATAATTCTTTAATGTTTCTACAATTCTGTTTTTGTTTGCTTCTAATTCTTCGGGATCTATAGAAATACTTTCGTTGTATTGTTTTAATAAATTAAAGGTGGGAAAACGAAAGTTAGACAATTCTAAAGTTGGGTCGAATTCGCCAAAATCTTTTAATATTTTATCTGACAAGTTTTCCGTAGATGATTCTTCTTCTCTGGCAATAGCGATATCAATCTCAACATTATTAAAATCTTCAACAGTTTCTTCTTCTTGCTGTTCAACTTTTAATTCTGGTTCAGACTCTTTTTCAATTTGTAAAGTAAGTTCGTCTTTTTTATCGTTTACATCAGAATGTTTTGCAATGGTGGGTTTTAAGTTTTTGACAGATAATTCGAATTCTGATTTTTGTATCTGATCTTCAGTACTAATTTTGGTAGTGTCTTGTAGTACTGTTTTTTGATTTTTAGCCTCTTTAGTAGCTTGCTCCATAGCTGCATATTCCACTAATTCGGCTGCTTCTCTATCCAGTCTTTTCTGCTTCACTTTTTCTATAAAAGCATCAATATTAACTTTATATCGAACTACTAAATACGTTAATAATAAAAATACTAAAACGATAATTAAACCAGTTTTTCCGATAAAAGTTTGCAAGTAATTATTAATTTCAAAGCCAATAATACCAGATAATAAAGCATATTTTTGATGCAGAAACCCTAGAGCAACAGATAGCCAAAGCATTGCAGCTAAATTCCAATTCCAGGAAATAATAATTTGAGAGAATTTCTTTTTTATCAGAATAAAAAAGCCAGATAAAAATAATTGAAAGGCAATTACAAATGCAGCTAAGCCGAAACCGTCATAAATAAAAAAGTGACTTAAATTAGCGCCAATTTTACCTAATAAATTTTTGCTTTTTACGGTTTTATCAGAAAGGTAATTTAAAGTACTTTGGTCTTCTTGCCAACTAAAGAAAAAAGAAATAAAGGCAATACATAAAAACAACGAAAATAAAATCAAGAAAAAACCAATAATAGTTTGGGTTTGTCTCGTTTTTAAAGATGAAAAAATACTAGGTTTTTTCTCTGTGATATCTATTGATTTCTTGATGCTCTGTTTCTTTTTAACCATTAAAAACTTTGAATATTTTTAAAGGGTAAATATACATGTTTGCTTAAAATAAAGCAGAAATTTTAGGGATATAAATAATACCAGCAATTACCAAAGATATTAATGCTGCAAAAGTTGGAGCTCCTGCAGCAATATCTTTAATTAAACCTATTTTAACGTGAAAATCTGGATGCACAAAATCCGCAACCTCTTCAATTGCAGAGTTTGCAGCTTCTGCAACAAGCACTAAGCCTATTGCTAAAAATTGAATAGCCCATTCAGTAAGAGAAATATCAAAATAGAAACCTAAAATTATGGCAATTAAGGCAAAAAATAATTGTGCTTTTATACTATCTTCGGTAGTAATTAAAATCCACAATCCTTTAAAAGCAAATTTTAAACTTCTAATTCTGCCTCTAATAAAACCATCTTTAGGGTTTTTCATTTTATAATACGTTTAAAGCAGCCTCGTAATTTGGCTCGTCTACAATTTCAGTAACTTGTTCTGTATAAACCACATTTCCATCAGTACCAATAATTACAATACATCTAGAGTGCAAGTGGGCTAAAGGTCCGTTTTCGATGGTTAATCCGTAATCTTTTCCAAAATTACCTGTTGCAAAATCAGATAACATCACTACATTTTCAATACCTTCTGCACCACAAAAACGAGCTTGTGCGAATGGTAAATCTTTAGAAACGCATAAAACTACTGTATTTTCTAGATCAGCAGCTTTTTTATTAAATTCTCTTACGGATGTAGCACAAGTTCCAGTATCTACACTTGGAAAAATGTTTAAAATGATGTTTTTACCTGCAAAATCAGTTAAACTTTTATGTGATAAATCTCCAGCCGTTAATGAAAAATCAGGTGCTTGGTTACCTACTTCTGGTAAGTTTCCTGTAGTATTAAATGCATTTCCTTTTAATGTAATATCTGCCATTTTATATAATTTTTATGATAACCAAAAATAGGTATTTTTATTGAAACACTTTCTTAAAAAATGTGAAGTTCCTCTTAAAAAAATAAGCTTTAAATATTTGTTTTAAGTTGATTTTATTTTTCACAAATTTAGTTCGCTTTTAGAATATAGACACTGCGAGATAATTTATTTTACATTTTATCAATATTTATATTTCTCAAGGTTGCTTTGCTTTGTTTAAAATGACAATATCTGCAAGAAAATTCAATCATAAAAAATGTTATTTTGATCTGGTGGAGAAACCTATTTCGCAAATCGTTGAATTTTAGTTTTTTTTCTTCATTTCAATCCGCTTTAAAACTTGCTCATCTAATGCGTATCTTCGCAGTCGCAAATTTAAGAAGCATAGTGAATATCAAACAATATACATCAGAATTTAAATACAATTGGAAATTAGCAGCTCCTGTAATGTTAGGAATGTTGGGGCATACTTTTGTGGCTTTTGTAGATAATATTATGGTTGGGCAATTGGGTACTGCAGAATTAGCAGCCGTTTCTCTAGGAAACAGTTTTATGTTTATTGCGATGTCTATTGGTATTGGTTTTTCGACCGCAATTACGCCTTTAATTGCTGAAGCAGATTCTTCTGATAATTTAGAACAAGCAAGAGCTACCTACAAAAACGGACTATTTTTATGCACAACTTTAGGTGTTTTATTGTTTTTGTTAGTGTTTTTTGCAAAGCCTCTAATGCATTTAATGCAGCAGCCCGAAGAGGTGGTGGCGTTGGCAATTCCGTATTTAGATTTGGTGGCATTTTCTTTAATTCCGTTGATAATTTTTCAAGCCATTAAACAATTTAGTGATGGAATGTCGATGACCAAATACCCAATGTATGCCACGTTAATCGCAAATATTGTAAATGTAGTTTTAAATTATGTATTCATTTTTGGGGAATTCGGATTTCCAGAATTAGGCATCGTGGGTGCTGCTTATGGTACCTTAGTATCACGAATTATTATGGTAATTTATTTGTGGCTTTTACTCAAAAATAAAGCACGTTCTAAGCGAATTATCAGTAATTTAAAAATCTTTACGTTAGATATTTTGATGATAAAAAAAATCGTTAATTTGGGTTCTTTGAGTGCAATGCAAATGTTTTTTGAGGTTGCTATTTTTACAGCTGCAATTTGGTTAAGTGGTTTGTTGGGTAAAAATCCACAAGCGGCGAATCAAATTGCCTTGAATTTATCGTCAATGACCTTTATGGTGGCAATGGGTTTAAGTGTAGCTTCTATGATTAGAGTGGGCAACCAAAAAGGATTACAAAACTTTAAAGAGTTGCGTAGAATTGCATTTTCAATCTTTTTATTGGGGGTTATTTTAGCAACCATTTTTGCCATATTTTTCTTTTTATTCCATCAACTTTTACCTAAAATTTATATGGATTTAGACGATACTGTAAATTATGCAGATAATATGGAGGTAATAGCTATAGCTTCAAAATTATTATTGGCAGCTGCTATTTTTCAAATTTCAGATAGTATTCAGGTTGTTGTATTAGGTGCTTTGCGTGGTTTACAAGATGTGAAAATTCCCACCATTTTAACCTTTATTTCGTATTGGTGTGTTGGTTTTCCGGTTTCTTACTTTTTAGGAAAAGCAGATATGTATGGGAGTTTTGGCATTTGGCTAGGTTTATTAGCGGGTTTAACTACTGCTTCTATATTATTGTTTATTCGATTTAATAGGCTGACTTTAAGGTTGATTCAAAATCAAAGCTGATTTACGTAGAGCCATTAAAAACTCTTTTTAATTTTATTGTAGAATCAATTTAAAAAACGAAAAAATTTTATCTTAAATTGATAAAAATAAGGTGTTTTTTATAGGATATATAATAATTGATTCACAAAAATTTTATTTCGCTAAATCGCATGGTATTTTAATCTAAGTACCTGAAATAGCGTAATTTTGCATCCGTAAATTTTAATAAATAATTTAAGTTTTTTATATTGAAAGAAGATTATCATAAATGGTATTCGCCAACATTAAATAAAGATATTGAAATGTTGGTTTTTGGGCACGCAGGTTATCCTTTGGTTTTGTTTCCAACCACAAGCGGGCGTTTTTACGAGTGTAAAGATTTTAAGCTCATAGAATCTGCAAAATGGTTTTTAGAAGAAGGTTTGGTGCAAATATATTGCCCAGATTCTATTAACGAATTGAGTTGGTATGATAAAAATATTCATCCTGCAGATCGTGTGAAAAATCATGTTTGGTACGACAAATTTATTATGGATGAAGTCGTAAATCCAATTTGTCACGATAGAGGAATCCAAAAATTAGCCATTGCAGGCGTAAGTTTTGGGGGGTATCATGCAGCTAATTTTGCGTTTAAACATCCAGAAAGAGTAAGCCACATGTTTAGTTTAAGTGGCGCATTCGATATCAAATCGTTTTTAGATGGTTATTATGATGATAACGTTTTTTACAATAATCCTGTAGACTTTTTACCCGGGAATAATCATTCAGATTTATGGAATATGAATATTATTTTAGGCGTAGGCGAGTGGGATATTTGTTTAGAATCGAATCAACAATTGGCAAAAATATTAACTGATAAAAATATCCCTTTTTGGTTTGATGAACGCAAATGGGCAGAACACGATTGGCCAATTTGGCGAGAAATGTTTCCACATTATTTATCAACAATTTAAAATAACAACTAACATAATTACAATATAATGAGAAAAATAGGAATTTTATTCGGACAAGAAAATACGTTTCCACAAGCGTTTATAAATAGAGTTAATGAAAAGATAGCAGCACAAGGTATTAAAGATATGATGGCTGAAGCTGTTTTAATTGATACAGTAGAACAAGCAAAATCTGATGAATATGCAGTAATTATCGATCGTATTTCACAAGATGTACCTTTTTACAGAGCTTATTTAAAAAATGCAGCAATTACAGGAACTGCTGTTATAAATAATCCTTTTTGGTGGAGTGCAGATGAAAAGTTTTTCAACAATGCTTTGGCCGAAAAAGTAGGTGTGCCAGTACCTAAAACATTTATTTTACCAACTTCTCAAAGACCACCAGATACAGATGAAAACTCTTTCAGAAATATGAAATACCCTTTTGACTGGGAAAAAATGTTCAGTACTATTGGTTTCCCTGCATATATGAAACCTCATGATGGTGGTGGATGGAAAAACGTATACAAAGTAGAAAATGCTGAAGATTTATGGCAGAAACACGGAGAAACTGAGCATTTGGTAATGATGTTACAAGAAGAAATCGACTTTAAAGAATATTTTAGATGTTACGTTTTAGGTGCTGATAATGTACATATTATGCAATATGAGCCAAGAAACCCACATCATTTGCGTTATGTTTTAGATGGCGAACCTGTAGATCAAAAAATACTAGATACTGTGCATGATTATTGTATCAAACTAAATAAAGCTTTAGGTTACGATTTTAATACGGTAGAATTTGCAGTAAAAGACGGTATCCCTTATGCAATCGATTTTTGCAATCCTGCTCCAGATGCAGACATACATTCTGTTGGGGCAGATAACTTTGAGTGGATTGTTGAGAATGCTGCAAACATGGCCATCGAAAAAGCAAAACAATACAAAAAAGGGCAAATGAATTTAACTTGGGGTAGTTTTGTGCAAGATCAAATTGCTGCGCAAAAATCAACACCTAAAAAAGCACCAGTAAAGAAAACTGTTGTTAAAAAGACTACTGCTAAAAAAGTAGTAGCAAAGAAAGCACCTGTTAAAAAAACAGCAACAAAAACAAAACCTGCTAAAAAGTAAATTTTTTTATCACCTGTTTATTTATACATTTAGGTTTTAATATCTTATCCATATGAAATTTACATTAGGCATAGAAGAGGAGTATCAAGTAATTGACCCTATTACAAGAGAATTAATTTCTCATGATCAGCAAATTGTAACTAATGCAGCAAAATCATTATATGATCAAGTAAAAGCAGAAATGCATCAAGCTGTGGTAGAGGTTGGTACAAATATTTGTGAAGATATTCAAGATGCAAGGCAACAAATTACACATCTTAGAAGATCAATTTCTAATACAGCTGAAGACTTAGGTTTTAAAATTGGTGCAGCGGGGACACACCCATTTTCAAAGTGGGAAAACCAAATGATTACGCCAAATCCGAGGTATGACGAAATTGTAAATGAGTTACAAGACACAGCAAGGTCTAATTTAATTTTTGGCTTGCATGTTCATGTGGGTATGGAAGATAAAAATATGGCATTGCATTTGGTAAATTCGATGCGTTATTTTTTACCTCATGTGTATGCTTTGTCCACTAATTCACCTTTTTGGGAAGGCAGAAATACAGGCTTTAAATCGTTTAGATCTAAAGTTTTTGATAAATTTCCCAGAACAGGAATTCCAGGTATTTTCGATAATTATGCCCAATATGAAAACTATGTAAATCTTTTGGTGAAAACCAGATGTATCGATAATCCCAAGAAGATTTGGTGGGATATTCGTATTCATCCTGTTTTTCCAACGTTAGAAGTCCGTATTTGTGATGTGCCAATGACCGTTGATGAAACCATTTGTATTGCTGCTTTAATTCAAGCCTTAGTAGCAAAATTATATAAGTTAAGAACTCAGAATTTAAATTTTATGAATTATCATAGAGCTTTAATTAATGAGAATAAATGGAGAGCAGGACGATATGGAATTGAAGGGAAAATGATAGATTTTGGTCTTGAAAAAGAAGTAGAAACCAAATTATTAATGCAAGAATTTGTAGATTTTGTAGACGATGTTTTAGATGATTTAGGCTCTAGAGAAGAAGTAGAATATATCTTTAAAATGTTAGAAAACGGAACAGGTGCAGACAGACAGTTAAAGATTTGGGAAGAAACCAAAGATTTAACAAAAGTAGTAGACTACATTACAGAACAAACCATTTTAGGCGTTTAAGCATTTTATGTTGATGAATAAAGAAAAGATAAAAGTTGCCATTTTAGATATGAACAACAATGCCCCAAATCAGGGGTTGCGTTGTATTAAAGAAATTGTCGAAACTTTTAATGAAGAAGTAGATTTTGTGATTTTTGATGTAAGAAACAAAAATGAAATTCCTGATACTTCTTATGATATTTATATTTCGAGTGGAGGTCCTGGAAGCCCTTTAGAAGATGGATTTTGGCGAAAACCTTATCTCGAATTGATGCAAAATCTTTGGAATCATAATAAAACATCCGAAGAAAAAAAATCGGTATTTTTTATCTGTTATTCTTTTCAAGTGATTTGTGATTATTTTGAACTAGGTGAAATTAAATTAAGAAAAAGTACTTCTTTCGGAATTTTACGCGTTCATAAAACAAAAGCTGGGCAAAATGATATTTTATTAGACGGTTTACACGATCCTTTTTACGCTGTAGATTCTAGAGATTGGCAATTGATACAGCCTAAATTAAAGGTTTTTAAAGAACATGGAGCATCTATTTTAAGTTTAGAAAAAATTAGAACACACATAGAATTAGAACGGGCAATTATGGCTGTTCGTTTTTCTGATGAGTTTGTAGGAACACAATTTCATCCAGAAGCAGATCCCATAAGTATGGAGGCCTATTTTGCTCTAGATGAAAATAAAAAGATAGTTATAGAAAGTTTTGGTGAAAAAAAATACAAGCAAATGATGGATAGAATGGATGACCCAGATAAGTTGATTATGACGTATAATACCATTTTGCCTAAATTTATAAGAACAGCTATAGATGCTGTAAAACAACCTTTACTTTTCTAAAATAGTATGATACAAAAAGATAGAGCGCTTTATAATCAAAATTTTACAGAAGAAAAGTACACTGATTTTATAGATGATATTGTAAGTCAATTTAATTATAAAGTACCTTTTAAAATTGCTGAAACACCAGTTTTTATACCAAAAGATTTAAAAGAAAGGTTAATTACAGCTTGTAAAGATGTTATGAAGATTATCAATCAAGATAATTTTAAAGAATTAACCCAAGGTGCTTTTTTCGATTCGAACACTATTGTGCCTAATGAGGACGAAAATGCAAAATTTATTCAATTAGATTTTGGGATTTGTAAAGATAATGAAGGTAATTTAGTGCCAAAATTAATCGAATTACAAGGTTTTCCGTCCTTATATTTCTTTCAAGAATTATTAGGAAGAATGTATCGAAAACATTTTGGAAATGTAATTCCAGAAAACTATTCTCAGCATATTAATGCGATGACAAATCAAGAATATATTGCTTTGTTGCAGCAAGAAATTGTTGGAGATACCAACCCAAAACAAGTAATTCTTTTAGAAATAGAACCCGATAAACAAGCTACAGCTGTCGATTTTTATGCCACAGAAAAAGCCTTGGGTATAACAGTTTTATGTATTTCTAAATTGATCAAGAAAGGAAAAGAACTTTTTTATGGGGATGATAAAGGCAATGAAATAAAAATTTTGAAAATTTACAATCGTATTATTTTTGATGAATTGTTTCAACGAGAAGATTTACAAAGAGAATTTGATTTTTTAGATGAAGTTGATGTCACTTGGATTGGTCATCCCAATTGGTTTTACAGAATCAGTAAATATACAATGCCTTTGTTAAAAGGCGAATTTGTGCCAAAATCATATTATTTAAATCAACTAAAAGAAATTCCTGAAGATTTAGAAAACTACGTGTTAAAACCGTTGTATTCTTTTGCAGGTGTTGGTGTAGAGATTCATGTTACCAAAGCAATGATTGCTGCTATTGACAATAAATCTGGTTATTTATTGCAAGAAAAAGTAGCATATGCACCGATTATAGAAACAATGGATGTACCTGCAAAATGTGAAGTAAGAATGATGTTATTGCATAATTCTAAAACCAACAAAACAGAAATTGTGAGTAATTTAATTCGTATGAGTAAAGGCGAAATGGTTGGTGTAAAATATAACAAAGACAAAAATTGGGTAGGAGGGACTACCGGTTTTTTTGAGGAATAAGAAAGTTTTTCCACACAGTTTGTCATCCTGAGAGGATCCATCCTAGAGCATAATTGCGTGAGATGCTTACAATATGACAAACTGTATTTTATTACAAAGATTTATCAGGAGCAGCAGCACTCGCGTGAAATTCTTGGCCAATTCTAGTTGTGTATTGATCTAGTAATTCTAAAACACGTTCACTAGAATCTGATACTACGATTAAGCCAATATGCCAAGGTTTATGCATTCTCCAAACAATTTCAGCATCTGTAAAACTAGAAGTGTCAGGGTATTCGAATCTGCTTAAAGAAACTACAATACCTGCATATTTATTATGGATTTTTGGTAAAATATAGGTTTGTTTTCTAAGTTTAGCACTTTCAATTCTAGCCCATTCACCCCAAAGATTTACACCAGAAGCAAACTGTACCATTTCTGCTAAATTAGCCCCACCAACTCTCGATGATGTTTCTAAAAAGAACAATTCTCCGGTAGCTTTAGATTGAATAAATTCGGTATGAGAAGCCCCAGATTGCATACCAAAAGCTTGCATAACATCTGCATTCATTTGTTGTAAATCTTTTTCTATTTTAGAACCAATTTCTGAAGTTGCAGACCTAAAAATACCTCCTCCATGCGCTACTTCAAAAGGGGTGTCTAAATATTTACTAACTCTTGAGAAGACCACTTTTCCATCAACATTTAAACCATCAACGTGAAAAACATCTCCAGGAGCAAATTTTTCTATTAAATAATTGTCTCTTTCATCACCCAAATCATTAACAATTTGCCACAATTCGTCTTTAGAATGTATTTTTTTAATTCCGGTTGCAGAAGCTTCCATTCTTGGTTTTAGTAACCAAGGAGCGGGAATTGCATCTGCATACGTATTAATATCTTCATTATTAAAAAGTGAGGTAAATGCAGGTACATTAACCTCTTCTTCTTTAGCTTTTATGCGCATTGCCAATTTATCTCTAAAATAATGTGCAGTAGTTCTGCCCATTCCGGGCATTCTAAAATGCTCTCTTAATAACGCCACTTTTTCAACATCAAAATCGTCTAAAGCTACAAAATGATCAAATTGTATGGTTCTAAATTTATAGGCAATTCCTTTTATTACATTCTCTTGATTCCAATCTTCAATATAAAAAACATCATCAATAGCTTCCCAAGGCCAGTTCTCATTTTCGAGGTTTTTTTTGGTCAATAGAAAAACATTATTCCCATCAGCTTTACAACTTTTAAGAAAATCTTCTCCTTTAAAATAGGTGGTGATACAAAGAAAATTAAGTGGTTTTTGAGACATCGTTGAAAGTTTAATGTTTGATAAATATATGTTTTTATAGGGTAAATATAAAGTTTGTTACTTTTAAATGAGTTATTAAACTCTTGACACGCTTACAGCGCGACAAACTCTGCGCAACTGTTCTCTTTCAGTTTGTCACGCTGTAAGCGTCTCAGAAACTGATTAGCATGCTCTTGAGATTCTTCTAGAATGACAAAATTGCGTGTTAAATAGGCTTCTAATTATTCGATTTTTCTTTAATAAAATTGGTAATTAACTGAATTCCATAACCCGTTGCGCTTTTCATTTTTGCGTAGGGCGAACTCCCAAAAGAAACTCCTGCAATATCTAAATGCATCCATTTTTCGTGCTTTTCTGTAAAAAATTCTAAAAATTTAGCAGCATTTATTGCGCCTTCAATAGGTTTGCCATTAAAGTTTTTAATATCTGCAACATCAGATTGTAAATCGGCTTCATAATCTTCAAACATTGGCAATTGCCAAACACGTTCGTGCATTTTATAGCCTATAGCAGCCATTGTATTTGCCATTTCCTGGTTATTGGTAAACATTCCCGCAGCTGCATAACCAAAAGTTCTTACCACACTTCCTGTTAAAGTTGCCAAATCAATTACATATTCAGGATTGTATTTTTTAATAACGTAATTTAATCCATCAGCTAAAACCAAACGCCCCTCTGCATCAGTATCTATAATTTCTATGGTTTTTCCAGCATACGAATTGATCACATCTCCAGGTCTGTAACTATTGCCATCAACCGCATTTTCTGCGGACGCAACAACGCCGATAATATTAATATTTAATTCGAGTTTTGCAACCAATTCTACCACACCTAAAACTACGGCTGCACCACCCATATCGCTTTTCATATAATGCAAATTGGTAGATGGTTTTATAGATAAGCCACCAGAATCGAAGGTAATTCCTTTACCCACCAATGCAATATCTATAGCATCAACATCTTTGGCTTTGTATTCGTTAATAATTACCACAGGTGGATGTACACTTCCTTTACCAACCGCTAAAACTGCATCAAAACCTTGCTTTTCTAGTTGTTTTTGTTTTAAAACAGTGCATTTATAAACGGCTTCTTTTGATGATCTTTTAGCCCAATCTCCTAAATATTCAGGTGTTTTTATGTTTGGTGGAGCATCAACTAAAGCTTTAATTTTGTTGATGGTTTCTCCAGTATATTTTCCTTCATTTAGTACTAAATTAATATCTTTTGTTGATGAAAATGATACTGTAAATTGCTTTTTAGTGTTTTTTTTAGATTTAAATTCACCAATACTATATTGACTCATTTCTAAACCAATAACTGCTTTTAAAATGACCTGATCAGTTAATAATTCTCCAAAAACCTGAATATCATCTTCCCAAAACTTGCAAGTTTCAAATGCAAATTTTCGAAACGTTTCTTTTATTTGAGGTTCGTTTTTGTCTTCACCTAAACCTACTAAATAAATTCGATTTCCAGTTTCTCCATACACCAATTGATGCGTTAAAAAACTACCATCAAAATCGGGTTTGGCAATAGGTAAAAATTGTTGAATGGATTTTAAAGCGTCTTTTTTACAAGGTAAAATAAAATCTTTAGTAGTGTTTATGTGTTTTTTGTATTTGTAAATCATAGTTATTTATTGTAGAAAAGCCATTGAATTGCTTTTGGAAACTCCTTACGCCAATGCACTTCTGAATGGTTGCCTTCTTGATTAATAGAAAAATGAAAATCGATATGATACCCTTTTACCATTTTTTCTTTGATGATTGCACCTAATTTTTTTGAATTTGGTAAATGCTCGGTACTTTCTTGTCCACCTGAATACAAATAGATTTTGGCTTCTTCTAAAGGCGAAAAACTTTTTGTGTTGTCAAAAACCTTTTTAGAAATCCATAAACTTGGTGAGAAAATCATCAATTTACCAAAAACATGCGGATTTGATAGACCAGCATGTAAACTGATTAAACCACCCATAGAACTGCCTCCGATCCCGGTATTGTCGAAATCGGTTAAAGTTCTATACTTTTTATTTACATAGGGCAGTAATTTTTCTATCATAAATTCGATATAAAAATTGCCTTTTCCTTCTCCGAAACGCGGATGATAATAGGGTAAATATTCATTAATTCTTTCTTCTTCTCCGTGATTTATAGCGATAATTATAATATCAGCTTGACCTTTTTCGGCTAATTTCCCTAGAGATTTATCAATTGCCCAATCTCCATACTCAGCTAAAGGATTAAACAAGTTTTGTCCATCTTGTAAATATAAAACTGGGTATCTTTTTTCGGAATTGTAATAATTATGTGGTAATAAAGCAGAAATTCGTCTTGTTGCATTTAACTGCGGAATTTCATAAGCCTCTTCAATCGTTTCAATAATCGGTTCAAACTCCGTCAATGTCATATTCTTTGCTTTCTTTTGAGGTACAAAAATACTGTTTTTGTTCATTTCTGATCTACAAAAACTGTAGATATTATGCATAAAAAAACCGAAGATTGACTTCGGTTTTTCTTACTATTTTGTTGTTAATTATTGCAAACTACCTGTCATTTCTTCTGGTTTTACCCATGCATCATATTCTTCTGGAGTAACGTACCCTAAACGAACAGCTTCTACTTTTAAGGTTGTTCCGTTTTCGTGTGCTGTATTTGCAATTTCTGCTGCTTTATAGTATCCTATTTTAGTATTTAAAGCGGTAACTAACATTAAAGAATTGTTCACTAGTTCTGTAATTCTTGAATGATTTGGTTCAATTCCTGCTGCACAGTTTTCATCAAAAGACCTACAAGCATCTCCAATTAATTGAGCAGATTGTAAAACGTTTGCAGCCATCATTGGTTTAAAAACATTTAGTTCATAATGACCTTGAGTACCACCAACTGTAACAGCTACATCATTACCCATTACTTGTGCACAAACCATTGTCATAGCTTCTGCTTGAGTTGGGTTTACTTTACCTGGCATAATAGAAGAACCAGGTTCGTTTGCTGGAATAATGATTTCTCCAATTCCTGATCTTGGTCCAGAAGCCATCATTCTAATATCGTTTGCAATTTTATTTAAAGAAACTGCCACTTGTTTTAATGCTCCATGTGTTTCGACTAAAGCATCATGCGCTGCTAACGCCTCAAATTTATTTTCTGCAGTGATAAAAGGTAAGTTTGTAAATTCTGCGATATATTTTGCTACTAAAACATCATAACCTTTAGGTGTATTTAAACCGGTACCTACTGCAGTGCCTCCTAAAGCTAATTGGCTTAAGTGTTCTAAAGTATTATTTAATGCTTTTAATCCGAAGTTTAATTGTGCAACATAACCAGAAAATTCTTGACCTAAAGTTAGGGGAGTAGCATCCATTAAATGCGTTCTTCCTATTTTTACAACATCGCTAAATGCTTTTGATTTTGCTTTTAAGGTATCTCTTAATTGAGTAATTCCAGGAATGGTGTTTTCAACTATTTTTTTGTAAGCGGCAATATGCATTCCTGTAGGAAAAGTATCATTTGATGATTGCGATTTGTTTACATCATCATTAGGTTGAATGGTTTTTTCACCTTCTCCAATTATTTTTCCTGCAATTTCGTGTGCTCTGTTAGCAATTACCTCGTTTACATTCATATTCGATTGTGTACCAGAACCAGTCTGCCAAATTACCAAAGGAAATTGGTCATCGTGCTTGCCTTCCAAAATTTCATCACAAACCTGAGCTATTAAGTCTCTTTTTTCAATTGCTAGAACACCTAATTCTGCATTTGTATAAGCGGCTGCTTTTTTAAGATAAGCAAAACCATAAACCACCTCTAAAGGCATCGAACCAGAAGGGCCTATTTTAAAATTGTTTCGAGAACGTTCTGTTTGTGCTCCCCAATATTTATCTGAAGGTACATTTACATTACCCATTGTATCTTTTTCGATTCTGTATTTTGTCATTTTTGTGTGAATTTTTAAATAAAACAAAATTACGAAAAAGTATTAGCTTGTTTGGTTGATAAATATCATAAATTGATGAAAAAAAGTTTTTTTGGTATGGTATTTTTAAAAATAAATATTATTTTTGCTTAAATTAAATACACAACACACAAATGTTAGATTTTTCGCAATTTTCAGGATTAGTTTTATTTATGTTTATTTTTACGGCTGGTTTTTGGTTATTAATTTTCCTTTTAACATTTGTTGTACCTTATTGGATTGGTGGAACAATTTGGGAAAATTTAAAATTAAAGAGAGAAGCAAAAAAAGCTGCGGAAGGAAAGTAGGTTTAAAAGATAGATAAAATACAAAAAAACTCGTAACAATTTTTGTTACGAGTTTTTTTGTATTTTCCATTTAGTGCTGCGTTAGGGATTGAAGCACTTGTTTGAGCTCTTTTTTCTTTTTCTGAAAAAAAGCGAGTGCGAAAAGCCTGTTAAAACGCCAAAATATTATCCTTCAAAATCTTCACCACCATTATCTTCTCTTCCTCCTCGTTCTTTTTTCTTCTTTTGATTGAATCGATACACGAGACTTACTCTTATTTGGCGCTCTCTCCATTGAAATTCACTGTATTGTTCTGAAAAGTCAGGAATTATTGTTGTGCTCTCTCTTCTACGTCCGTTAAAAACATCGCTAATATTAAAACTTAAACTCGCTTTTTCATTAAAAAAGTCTTTACTAGCAGCAATGTTCATTGTAAATATACCATTGCTTTGAGATATGGCATTTTGAGATGCGCCTCTATAATTGGAATTGATTTGTAAATCTGTCTTTCCAGGAAGGGTTATTTTTTGATTTAAACGTAAAGAAAATGCTGTGTTTTTGAAGTCAAAATTTTGAGTCATATTTGAAGTAGGATTTGTATAATCTCCATCTGTAGTTACGTTGAATAAATTAAAATCACTATTAATATTCCATATTTTAAAAGGCCTATAATTTAAAGTGAATTCAAAACCAATTCTTTGTTCTGTTGATAAATTAACTGGAAATCTTCTAGTAATTGGATCACCATTATCTGTAATTTCTCCTGTATCTTCTTGTATTCTTTCCCAATTATCTTGACTAATATTATAGTAAATAGACGTGCTTAGGGTAAATTTTTCCCATCGCTTTAAATAACCTAAATCTATGGCATCAGTAAATACGGGGTTTAAATCTACATTACCTGTATAAATATTAGCTTCGCTAGATCTACTCGGAAAAGGGTTTAAGCTTCTTCCTCTTGGTCTTCTAACTCTTCTGTTGTAACCTAAAGTAATATTTTCGCCATCTCTAAATTCATATCCTAAATTTAAAGTAGGAAACAAATTCCCATAATTACTTTTTTTAGGAGCGCTCGCATCAGCTTGGTCTATTTCTACTGAGGTGTATTCATAACGTAAACCAGTTAAAAGAGATACTTTATTAAATTTTTGACCATATTGAACATAGGCCGCATTTACAAATTCTTTATAATTAAAGTTGTTGTCTAAAAGGACTTCTGTAGGTATGTTATTTTTAAAATCGGTCTGTTCTAAAAAGAAACTATTAAAAATATCTCTGTAATTTCCTCTGTAGCCTGCTTCATATTGAATAGTTTCTCCTAATGGATGCACATAATCAATTTGTAATAATGCGCTATCTTCATTTTGACTTTCTACAACTTCTTCAATTTCATCGGTAAAATTTGCTATAACATCAATTTCTGGTATATAATTTAAGATATCTTCTGCCTCTGTTGAGTATTGCATATTTACAGATAATCTTTTTCCAGAATCATCAAAAGTATTCACGTAATCTAATGTATATTGTATTCTTTCTTCATCTTCAGCTTCATTTTCTGTTCTTTTAGAAGCTTGTTTTAAGTTTCCATTAGGTTCGAACCTATCAATAATATTGGTATTCACATCGTCATCATTTCCACCATTAAAAATTATATTACCAATAATACTAGAATTTTTAGTTAGGTAATATTCGGCTCCAAAACTTGTGAATATAGATCTCCCTAATCTACCAAAATTTCTTGCTTCTATAATTCTATTGATATTTTCTGTGGTAGGATTTACATATTTTGTATCGTAAAAAGAATTCCCTGGAGTTTCATTGTACCTGAAACCAGTATTTGTGAACAGATTCCATTTTTCAGTTCTCCAGTTTGCGTTGAATGCTGTACCAACTCTTGCAGGATATCCTAAATCTAATTGAAGCGAACCATTAAAACCAGTTAATTTATTTTTCCTTAAAATAATATTTAGAATTCCTGCTGTACCTTCTGCATCATATCTTGCAGATGGTGAGGTAATTACTTCTACTTTTTCTATGGCTTCTGCAGGAATTTGTCTTAACGCTTCTGCACCATTCATACCCACTAAAGCACTTGGTCTACCATCAATTAAGATGGTTACATTTTCGTTTCCACGTAAGCTCACAGCACCTTCTACATCTACTTGTACAGAAGGTACATTACCCAAAACATCACTTGCGTTTCCTCCTCTAATAGATAAATCTTTACCGATGTTAAATACTTTTTTATCTAAACGAATATCTACCGTGGTTTTTTCTGCAATGATAACCACTTCATCTAAAGAACTTAAATCTTCTGATAATTTTATAGTGCCTAAATTTAGGTTTTTAGAAATATTCTGTTTCGGATATTCTTTTGATTTGAAAGAAATAAATTCTATACTGATGATGTAATTCCCTGAAGGTGTTTTAATGTCAAACATTCCATTTTCATCCGTAATTCCTCCTGAAATTTTTTGAGTATCGGTGTTTTTTAAAACAATTGTGGCATACTCTAAAACTTGATTGGTTTTTTCATCAACAACTTTACCTGTTATTGAAATTCCACCATTAGAAGATGGTTGTTGAGATAATATTACTGAAACTGAAAATAAACAGAATAATAATGATACGAATCTTTTAATCAAAATTAGTTGGTTTTTTAATTTAGACTGCAAAGTTCATTTTAAGTTTAGTTTAATTCAGTTAAAAAAAAGTTAAACAAAAAAAGGTGTGCTTATTTAGATGATTTCTAAAATAGATTCTGGAGGTCTTCCAACTACTGCTTTTTTATTGTTGATTACAATTGGACGTTCAATTAACTTCGGATTTTCTAGCATAGCTTTTATAATTTGAGAATCAGTTAACTCTTTTCGTTTGTAATTTTCTTTCCAGATTTTCTCTGTTTTTCTAACTAATTGAATAGGAGAGATGTTTAATAAATTGATAATTTCTGTCAATTCTTTTTCTGATGGAATATCATCTAAATATTTTACGACTTCAAATGCTTTGCCAGAACTTTCTAGAATTGCCAAACCTTCTCGAGATTTTCTACAACGTGGATTGTGGTATATTTTTATCATTTTTTTAGTTTCAAAGTTTCAAAGTTTCAAAGTTTCAAAGTTTCAAAGTTGAGATTTCTCCTATCGTCGAAATGACATTCGTTATTTTTTCAATCACTAAAACATAAGAGTGTCTCTTCCCTTTGGGAAGATTAAGATGGGCTATTTTTTCTGCCCATTCAGCATTAAATACGATTTTAAAAACGGATCAATATCACCATTCATAACATTATCTACATTTCCAGTTTCGTGCGCAGTTCTTACATCTTTTACCAATTTATAAGGATGCATTACATAATTTCTAATTTGGCTTCCCCATTCGTTTTTTAACTTACCGGATTCAATTTCATCTCTTGTGGCTTGCTGTTTTTGCAATTCAATTTCATACAATTGCGATTTTAGCATTTTAAGTGCTGTAGCTCTATTATCGTGTTGAGAACGAGAGTTAGAACACTGAATTTGAATTCCTGTAGGTTTGTGTGTTAATTGAACTTTCGTTTCCACTTTATTTACATTTTGTCCTCCAGCTCCACTAGAACGTGCAGTAACAATTTCTATATCTGCAGGATTTATTTCAATTTCTATAGAATCATCAGCAACAGGAAAAACATACACAGAACCAAAAGTAGTATGACGTTTTCCATTGCTATCAAAAGGTGAAATACGTACTAATCTGTGCACGCCATTTTCTCCTTTTAACCAGCCAAAAGCATAATCGCCATCAATTTCTATGGTAACTGTTTTAATACCAACAACGTCACCAGCTTGATAATTCAATGTTTTTAACTTAAAACCTTGTTTTTCTGCCCACATTGTGTACATTCTCGAGAGCATTTCTACCCAATCGCAACTTTCTGTGCCTCCTGCGCCAGCTGTAATTTGTATGGTAGCAGACAAAGCATCTCCTTCTTCCGAAAGCATATTTCTAAACTCTAAATCTTCTAAAAAAGTACTTGTTTTTTCAAATTGTTCTATAATTTCTGCTTCATCAATTTCACCTTCTTTGTAAAATTCATACAACACATTAATATCTTCATTTAAGGTTATCGTTTTATTGTAATCATCCACCCATTTTTTCTTAAAACGCAGCTCTTTCATTATAACTTCTGCGGCTTTTGGGTCGTTCCAAAAATCAGGATTCACCGTTTTTTCTTCTTCATTAGCAATTTCTATGAGTTTTTTATCAATCTCTAAATAAGATTTTAATTTCTCAATTCTTGTGGCTATATCTTTAAGTTGGTCTTGTGTAATCATATTTTATTTTAAAAATTTTGCCACTAATTATCACCTATTTACAAAATAGGTACTAATGTCATTTTTAGCTAAATGAAATGTAGTCGAAAATCTAATGAGTCAATATTTTAATCTTTTAGATTTCTCCACAAGGTCGAAATGACATTTTAAATTCATTTTATCAACTTCAGATAAATACGTGTATTTGTGGCAACTTCTGTCAAAACAGAATTAAACAAAAATAAATGAAATTTTAAGATTTATGGTTTTAAAAGGTGATAGTTATTTTATAGATTTATAAAAAATATACAAACAATGAAAAAATCACTACTTCTTTTATTATTTCTATCGATTTGTTTTAACGGATTTTCTCAATTTTTTATGGAAAAATCAGGTAAAAATCTTCAAAAAGGAATTACTAAATACGAAGGCTATTTTACGTTTTATTATGATGAAAATAATGATAAAATTTTTCTTCAAATTGATAAAATTGATGATGAGTTTCTTTATGTACGTGCACTTTCAGAGGGAATAGGTTCTAATGATATTGGTTTAGATAGAGGACAATTAGGAGGTGGAGTGGTAGTCCATTTTAAAAAAGCCGGTAATAAAATTTTGATGATTCAACCCAATCAAGATTTTAGAGCAATTACGGATAATGAAGAAGAAAAAAACTCGGTAAAAGAAGCGTTTGCAAAATCGGTTTTACACGGTTTTATAATTAAGGAAACTAAAAAAGATACATATTTAGTAGATGCAACTTCCTTTTTCATGAGAGATGCGCATGGAGTTGCTGCAAAATTGGCAAGAAGTAATGAAGGAAATTACAGTTTAGATAAAAGTAGAAGTGCTTTTAATTTAGAACGCACAAAAGCATTTCCTAAAAATGTTGAGTTTGATGTGATGTTAACCTTTAAAGGAACTCCAAAAGGCTATAATATAAGAAGTGTAACTCCAGATGCAAGTGCAGTTACTGTTAATCAGCATCATTCTTTTGTAGAATTACCAGATAATAACTACACACCAAGAAAATACGATCCACGTTCAGGTTCTTGGCAAATGAGTTATTTAGATTATTCAACACCTGTAAATGAATCGATTACAAAACGATTTATTTATCGCCATCGATTAGAAAAGAAAAATCCAGAAGCTGCAATTTCTGAAGCTGTAGCACCAATTATTTATTATTTAGATAGAGGAACTCCTGAACCAGTAAGAAGTGCATTATTAGATGGTGGGCGCTGGTGGAATCAAGCTTTTGAGGCTGCTGGTTATAAAGATGCGTTTCAATTTAAAATGTTACCAGAAGGCGCAGATATGTTAGATGTACGTTATAATGTGGTGCAATGGGTGCATCGATCTACAAGAGGTTGGAGTTATGGTGCAAATATTTCTGACCCAAGAACTGGAGAAATTATTAAAGGTCATGTAAGTTTAGGAAGTTTACGAATTCGTCAAGATTACTTAATTGCACAAGCTTTACAGGCACCTTACGGAAATAATAAAGTTGATGATGATTTTGCAATGCAAATGGCAATTGCTAGAATTAGACAATTATCTGCACACGAAATTGGACATACTTTAGGGTTTTCACACAATTTTGCAGCGAGTACAAATGGCAGAACTTCTGTCATGGATTATCCACATCCAAAGTTTATATTAAAAGACGGTAAAATTGATTTTTCTGATGCTTATGATGATAAAATTGGAGAATGGGATAAAGTAATTGTTGGGTATTCTTATCAAGATTTTGCAAAAGGAATAGACGAAAATGAGGCTCTAAATAAAATTTTAGAGGAAGCTTATGCAAGCGGATTAAAATATTTATCTGATGCTGATGCCAGACCAAAAGGAAGTGCAAGTGCAACTGCACATTTGTGGGATAATGGAGGGAATATTCACGATGAATTGTACAACCTTTTAAAAGTAAGAAAAACAGCAATTGAAAATTTTTCTACGGATAATATAAAAACAGGACAACCTTATTCTGTCTTAGAAGATGTATTTGTGCCATTGTATTTTTTACATCGATTTCAAACAGAAGCTACCACAAAATTAATTGGTGGTTTGCATTATTCTTATGCTGTAAAAGGAGGAAATCAAAAAGTGGTAGAAAGAGTTTCTGGAACTACAGAAAGAATTGCTTTACAAGCCGTTTTAAGAACAATTGCTGTAGATGAAATTGCAATTCCGAAAGAAAAATTAGCCTTGTTTCCACCAAGAGCCTATGGATATTATAGAACTCGAGAATCTTTTAGCAGCAAAGTCGGTGTTGCTTTTGATGCTTTTTCTGCAGTAGAAACTGCATCAGAAATGACTTTAAGTTTGTTGTTAAATCCACAAAGAATGTCGCGATTAATTGCACATAAAAGTTTGGATAAAGAACAATTAGGTTTAGAGGAATTGTTAGATGAATTGATTTTAAAAACCGTTAACAAAAACCATAAAGACACCTATCATCAAGAATTACAAAACGTAATTAACACAAAGGTTTTAGAACAATTGTTTTATATAGCAGCCAATAAAAATCAATACAAACAAGTAAATGCGATTGCGATGTTTAAATTGGATGAAATAAAATCGATGTTAAAAGAAAAAAAATCAGACGGAGTTCAGAAAATTTATGATGCAGCTATGGTAAAAATGATTGATGGATTTTTAAATAATCCAACTTCATTTAAAAAGCAAAGTGCGCCTAAAATCCCAGATGGTTCTCCTATTGGGAATTAGCCCCTTTTAAATTCCCCAAAGGGGGAAAATACTATCAAGAAAAACGTTGCGAATTCTTGTTTTCATTACGTTTAAAGTTTTGGAGGATTTTGTTAATAATAGCATAAGTTTTTGATGTTTTTATGAATAGAAAAATAATAATCACAGGAACAACGTGTACAGGAAAAACGACTTTAGGTAAACAAATATCAAAAGCGTTTAAAATTCCTCAAATAGATTTAGATGACATTCATTTTTTACCAAATTGGGTAGAAAAAGAAAATTCCGTTTTTGTGAAAGACGTAATTACTGAAACGAATAAATATCAAGAATGGATTGTAACAGGAAGCTATCAATCTATATTAAAAGATACTATTAGGCAAGAAGCAACTTTAATTGTTTGGTTAGATTATCCTTTGAATTTGATACTTAGAAGGTATTTTATTAGAACGTATAAGAGAGTGTTTTTAAAAGAAAAATGTTGTGGAGAAAATTATGAAACTTTAGGTACAACCTTCTCAAAAGAGAGTTTATTTCTATGGATTTTTAAAACCTATTGGCATAGAAAAAGAAGAATGGCAGATTGGAAAGAAAATCTATTTTCTCACAAAGAATGGTTAATTTTGAAAAAACCTAACGAGGCTAAAAAGTTAAGAACATATTTATATGATAATTGATTTAATTTCAGATACAGTAACCAAACCAACAAAAGAAATGTTGGATGCAATGTTGAGCGCAAAAGTGGGTGATGATGTTTTTCAAATGGATCCTACTGTAAATGCATTGCAAGAAAAAGCAGCCAAAATGTTTGGAATGGAAGATGCGCTTTTTTTTCCATCAGGCACAATGGCAAATCAAACTGCCATAAAAATTCAAACCCAACCTGGAGATTTGGTTATTTGTGATAAATATGCGCATATTTACAATTACGAAAGTGGAGGAGTTGCTTTTAATTCTGGAGTAACTTGTAAACTAGTTGATGGAAATAGAGGAATGTTTACAGCAAATCACATTGAAGAAATGGCTGCTGTACAACCACAGATTTATTTACCATATACCAAAATGGTTTGTGTAGAAAATACTACGAATAAGGGCGGAGGAGCGTGCTGGGATGTTGAAGAATTAGAAAAAATACAAAAAATAACAAAGAAAAATGATTTAGCTTTTCATTTAGATGGCGCACGTTTGTTTAATGCTTTGGTTGCCAAAAACGAAAATCCAGAACAATATGGAGCGTTATTTGATACCATTTCCATTTGTTTATCAAAAGGTTTGGGGGCTCCAATAGGTTCACTTTTATTAGGTTCTAAAGAACATATTTCTAAGGCTTTAAGAATTCGAAAGTTGTTAGGCGGTGGAATGAGACAAGTTGGTTTCTTGGCAGCCGCAGGAATTTATGCTTTAGATAATCATGTAGAACGTTTATCTGAAGATCATAAAAAAGCAAAAGAAATTGCCGAGGTATTAGAACGATGCAGTTATATTACAAAAATAGAACCTGTAGAAACGAATATTCTAATATTTTATGTGGATGATAAAATTGGTGCCGATAATTTTATCAACAAAATGGCAGCTAAAAATATTTTATTAACACCTATGGGAGAAGGAAAAATAAGAATTGTTACTCACTTAGATTATACTGACGAAATGCACGAAGTTCTCTTAAAAGAGTTGCAAAGTTTTTAAAAATAAAAACGAACTACAGGAGAAATTGGCGATGCAAAAATACTTTTATCATCGTCATATAAAACATCATAACGAACTCCAAAAGCAAATCGTCCTTGGTTGTATGCAATACCTAAATGTAATGCAGGAAAGTTCGTGTTAAAAGAGCCGAAACTGTTGGTTTGTGAGGCAGAATAATACTCAAATTCTCCAGAAAACTGCACACCAAATTTAGTTTGATACAAAGAAATAATACTAGCACTATATGCGGTTGAAGAAAAGTCGCTAATTTCACTATATAAATACCCAAGGCCTGCACCTAAAGCAAATCCGTTATCGAAGTTATAAATTGCACTTGGTGAAATACCAATAGTAGTTTGATTACCTAATCCTAAGGTAAAACCACCACCAAATTGAACATTATCCCAAAAATCAGATTTCTGAGAAAAAGTGGTAAACGAAATAGTTAAACATACAAGAAGAAATACTTTTTTCATAATAATACTAATTAGAAACATCTAATTTAGCCAATTCTTTGTAATTTCTATTTAATTTTCTAAGTAAAATTCCATAAATTAATTGATAAAAAAGCCATAAAACACCCAAAAATAACAATGTAGCAATTAAAGTAGATACCGTTATTAATAACAACTGTTTTCCGTTTAAATCATCAAAACTTGTATTAATTGTAGCTATAGTTACTACGATCATTACTAATGCCAAATATCCTAAGTTAAATAACACATAGTTTCGTACGGTCTTTCTAGTTTTAATAATTTTTTTCATCAACGTTTTAGTGGAATCTATAGTTGAAATTCTTTTATAATTTTTATAAAACATCGATAGAAAATAAAAAAGTATAGCATACGCTGCCAATTGAGAATAAAAAATAAAATTTTCTAAACCAAGTTTTTCATATTCTTTATTGGCTTCTTCCATATCAATAAAGAAATACAAAGAATTTAAAACGATAAACTCTAAAATTCCTATAATAAAAATCCATTTTACTATTGATGAAGATTTTGATTGCGCCATTTTGTAAATTTCAATAGCTGAAAATTTACTGACTTCTTCTGGTTGATTGTCCCAGGCTTTTTTATAATTTTCTAATACATCCATAGATTATGGGTTTAGTATATTTTTTAATTTTTCTTTTGCTCTGTTCATTTTAACTCTTGCGTTAACAGAAGTTATTCCTAACGTTTCAGATATTTCTTTATACGGCTTATCTTCTAAATACAAAAAGATAAGCGCTTTATCAATATCATTTAACTTGTGTATGGCTTTGTACAATGCTTTTAATTGAATTTCTTCAGTATCATCATAATCCGTAGCTTTAATTTTGTAGGCAAAATCACTAATATCTTGTGTTTTAATACTTCTTGTCGATTTTCGATACAAAGAAATTGCGGTATTTAAAGCCACTCTATACATCCAAGTACTAAATTTAGAATCGCCTCTAAACTTTGGATAGTTTTTCCAAAGTTGAATGGTTATTTCTTGAAACAAATCATTATGCGCACTTTGATTTGTAGTATATACTCTACAAATTTTATGGGCAATATTTTGATTTTGTTCAAAGTCCGATAAAAATTTAGTTTCTAAATCTTTTTGCACTTTTATAAATAGTTAGTTTGTTTATAAGTAGTAAAATAACTGAATTTGTTACAATTATCTTAATTTTTTTTTCTAACCAATTAAAATCCTTAGATTTGTTGAATAAAATATAGTATAAATTGAACAATATAAAGCAAGATTTTACGATAAGAGACCTAGAAAATATATCAGGTATAAAGGCTCATACTATTCGAATCTGGGAAAAACGTTATAATTTATTGGAACCAAAAAGAACGGAAACCAATATTAGGTATTACACTCCAGAAAATTTAACAAAGCTCTTAAATATTGTTTTATTAAATAATAATAATTTTAAAATTTCTAAGATTGCGGAAATGTCAGAAGACATGATTACCGTAAAATCTAGAGAACTAGCTTTTAGTATTGCTACAAATGATGAAGCTATAAATGCTTTTAAAGTAGCAATGTTTCAGTTTGATAAAATTCTTTTTAATAATACCTATAGCAAATTACTTCATAAAAAAACGTTTCGAGAAATTTTTAAAGATATTTTTATTCCATTTTTAGAACATATCGGTTTGTTGTGGCATACAGATTCTCTCTTACCAGCTCATGAGCATTTTATTTCTAATTTAATTGCTCAAAAAATTCAAATTAATACAGAAAAATTACAGTATAGTATTACCAATACCAATAAAACCTATGTTTTGTTTTTACCTGAAAACGAAATTCATGAACTAGGCTTATTATATTTAAATTACGAACTTGTTTTAAGAGGTCATCACACCATTTATTTAGGACAAAGTTTACCGCTTAACAATTTAAGCTATTTTTTAGAAGGCGATCGTGAAATTTGTTTTATCACTTCACTTACCATTCAGCCTTATGATGATAAGATTGAAGATTATTTTCGTGAAATAGCTGAGGTTATGGAAAAGACAAATAATCAATTTATTGCAGTAGGTAGAAAAATAGATAAAATTAAACATTTGGACTTGAATGATAATATTAAACTACATTATTCAGTCGGAGATTTGTTAAAACTCTTATAATTTTTAAGATACTTCGCTCTTTTGTTTCATTAATAATTATATTTGTTCAACAAAATTTTTGAATGAATAAAAATATATATATTATAGGTTCTGGCTTTTCTGCCTTATCGGCTTCTTGCTACTTATCCAAAGAAGGTTATAACGTTACTGTACTTGAAAAAAATAATACGTTAGGAGGTAGAGCTAGACAATATAAAAATGATGGTTTTACTTTCGATCTAGGTCCGTCTTGGTATTGGATGCCAGATGTTTTCGATCGTTTTTTTGCTGATTTTGGTAAAAAACCTTCAGATTATTATATTTTGGATAAGTTAAGTCCGGGGTATGAAGTGTACTTTGGTAAAAATGATTCGATCGAAATATCTGATAAATTAGAAGAAATTTATGAGCTATTTGAAAAAGAAGAAAAAGGCAGTAGTAAACACTTAAAAAGTTTTTTAGATTCGGCAAAATCAAATTATGATACTGCCATAAAAGATTTGGTTTATAAACCAGGAGTTTCTCCCTTAGAATTAGTTACTACTAAAACCGTAACAAGGGTATCTCAGTTTTTTTCTACGATTAGAAAACAAGTTAGAAAAAATATTAAAAATCATAAACTTATCCAAATTTTAGAGTTTCCAGTATTGTTTCTAGGTGCAAAACCAAGCAATACTCCTGCTTTTTATAATTTTATGAATTATGCAGATTTTGGTTTAGGTACATGGCATCCACGAGGTGGAATGTATAAAGTAGTGGAAGGCATGGTGAGCTTAGCAAAAAGCTTAGGTGTACAATTTGAGGTGAATGCCAACGTAGAGAAAATTCTTGTTGATGATAAAAAAAGTGTTACCGGTTTAATAGTAAATGGTAAAGAAATTAAAACAAATTTGGTTTTAAGCGGTGCAGATTATCATCATACAGAAACATTGTTAGACCAAAATTTAAGACAATATTCAGAATCGTATTGGGGTAAAAAAACGTTTGCACCATCATCATTATTGTTTTATGTTGGTTTTGATAAAAAAATAAAAAACGCCAGTCATCATACCTTGTTTTTTGATACTGATTTCGATAAACATGCAGAAGAAATTTATGATGAACCAAAATGGCCTACAGCTCCGCTATTCTATGCAAATTTCACTTCTATGACAGATGTAACATCTGCACCAGAAGGCAAAGAAGCAGGTTTTTTCTTAATTCCTTTAGCACCGGGAATTAAAGATACGCCAGAACTCAGAGAAAAATATTTTCATAAGATTATCGATCGATTCGAAAATCTTACAGGTCAAAAAGTAAAGGCAGATGTATTATTTAAGCGATCTTTTTGTGTTAAAGATTTCGAAGAAGAGTACAACTCTTACAAAGGTAATGCATACGGAATGGCAAATACATTGTTACAAACTGCATTTTTACGACCAAAAATTAAGAGTAGTAAAGTAAATAATTTGTATTTTACAGGGCAATTAACAGTACCAGGTCCGGGAGTACCGCCTGCACTAATATCGGGTAAAATAGCAACAGATTTAATTATAAAAAATCAAAAGTAATATGAAGGAATTATTTGATAGTGTCTCTAACGATTGTAGCAAATTGGTTACAAAAAGTTACAGCACTTCATTTTCTTTAGCTGTAAATATGTTATCACCTAAAATTAGGTCAGATATTTATAATATTTATGGTTTTGTTCGTTTTGCAGATGAAATTGTAGATTCTTTTCACAATTTTAATAAAGAGGAATTGATGGCGCATTTTGAGCGCGATTATTACATAGCAAAAACACAAGGAATTAGTTTAAATCCTATTTTACATTCTTTTCAGCAAACAGTAAATAGATATAGAATTCCAGATGAAATGGTGCAAGCTTTCTTAAAAAGTATGAAAGCAGATTTGCATAAAACCGAATACCAAACCAAAGCGGAGTACGACGAATATATTTATGGTTCTGCAGACGTTGTAGGTTTAATGTGTTTAAAGGTTTTTGTTGATGGTGATGACAAACAGTATAACGAATTAAAAGATGCAGCAATGCGCTTAGGTTCTGCGTTTCAAAAAGTAAATTTCTTAAGAGATTTAAAAGATGATTACGAAATATTGAATCGTTCGTATTTTCCTAATGTAGATTTAGGGCAGTTAAATGCAGATTCAAAACAATTAATTATCGATGAAATTGAAGCAGATTTTAATTATGCGTATGAACATGGAATTTTAAAACTACCTGTTGAAGCTAAATTTGGGGTTTATATGGCGTACAGATATTATAGAAGATTACTTAAAAAATTAAAAGCTGTGCCTTCAGAAAAAATTATGGATACCAGAATTCGAATTTCAGACCCAATGAAAATAAATTTATTGGCAAGAAGCTACGTAAAATATAAGTTGAATATCATTTAAATATGTATTTATTAATCACTTTAGGCGTTTTTTTATTGATGGAAGGCATTACATGGTGCACTCATAAATACATAATGCATGGTTTCGGATGGTTTTTACATGAAGATCATCACGAACCTGGTTACCCACATGTGTTTGAAAAGAATGATGCTTTTTTTATAGTTTTCGCAATACCAAGTATGCTGTTATTTTATTTTGGTGAAAACACTTCGCACACCTATTTATCATTTATAGGATTAGGGATTTTATGTTACGGAATCGCTTATTTTTTAGTACATGACGTTTTAATTCACCAACGTTTTAGCTGGTTTAAACGAACAAATATTAAATATTTTAAAGCGTTAAGAAAAGCACACAAAGTACACCATAAAAATATGGGTAAACAAGATAGTCAGTGTTTTGGAATGTTATTTGTACCTTTAAAATATTTTAAAGAACAGTATAAATAAATACGGATTCATTTGATTATTTCATTAAAACCAAAAAATGACATCCATGAATAATTACGACTATATAATTGTTGGTGGTGGAGCTTCGGGCTTAATGATGGCCTATAGAATGGCAAAAGATACTTTCTTTGATGATAAAACCATCTTAATTTTAGATAAAGAGAAAAAAAGAAAAAACGATAGAACTTGGTGTTATTGGCAAAAAGATGATGATGAATGGCAAGATATTGTAACGAAATCTTGGGGGATTATTATTTTTAAAAGTGACTTTTATACTACACAAAAAAGTATATCTCCTTATCATTATAAAATGATTCGAAGTAAAGATTTTTATGATAAAATCTGGAATTACTTAGAAACAAAATCAAACGTTACTTTTCAAAAATCAAATGTTTTAACTGTCAATCAATTAGATGACGAAGCCGAAGTAGTTTCTGCTGAAAAAACGTATAGAACAAAAACAATCTTAAATAGTATTTTGTTTTCTGATGAATATAAAAACCAAACTAAATACCCAGTTTTACAGCAGCATTTTGTTGGTTTTTTCATAAAAACGAAAGAAAATTCTTTTGATGATTCATCAGTAACTTTTATGGATTTTACAGTGGCACAAAAAGAAAATACACGCTTTATGTATATTTTACCATATGCAAAGAATGAAGCGCTATTTGAGTATACCTTATTTTCAGAAGAATTGTTACCTTATTCAGAATATAAAAACGAAATTGTAAAGTATTTGGCTGATAAAAATATTACCAATTACGAAATTACAGAAAAAGAACAAGGTTCTATACCAATGACATGTTATAAATTCTGGAAATACAACTCTAAGAACATCATTCATATTGGTACAGCAGGCGGGTGGAGCAAGGCAAGCACAGGCTTTACATTTAAAAATACGACTAAAAAAACGGTCAAACTTATCAATCATTTGAAACAAAATAGATCATTAAAAGATTTTCATAAAATTGATAAATTTTGGTTTAATGATTTGTTGTTGCTAGACATTCTCTATGAAAAAAATCATTTGGGAGCTGCTATTTTTGCTAAAATGTTCGAAAAAAATCATCCCAAAAAGATACTAAAGTTTTTAGATGAAGAAACTTCTTTAGTTGAAAATTTACAAATTATTCTAAAAATGCCTCCAAGAAATTTTATTAAGGTTCTTTTTAAAAGGATGTTATGATCAGTATTAATAATTAAAAAATGAATGAACTTTTAGATTATTTTAAAAAAGATATTTCAATTTCATTAGAAATAGAACATAGGTTAAAAGAAATAATTATAGAAAAAAAGTTAGAAAAAGGAGCCCTAATTCTTTCAGAAAACTCTATTAAAAAGGAACATATTTTTGTTGTAAGTGGTTGTTTACGTTCTTTTTATAAAACAGAAAAGGCAAAAGAACATACCATACAGTTTGCTGTAAAAAATTGGTGGATAAGTGATTACATGACATTGTACACAGCTAATAAATCGGTTGTTGCTATAGAAAGTTTAACAAACTCAACAGTGTTGATAATTAGTAATGATAAGTTGGATGAATTTTATAAAGAATTTCCAGATTTTGAAGTCTTTCAACGTAAAAATTTTGAAAAAAGAATTGCTGCACTTCAAACGAGAATTTTAAATTTATTATCACTAACAGCCGCTGAAAAATACAACCAGTTTATGAAAAATTATGAAGTGTTCGAAAAGGTAATACCGAATTATCAAATAGCTTCATATTTAGGTATTACTCCACAGAGTTTAAGTAGAATTCGAAAAGAAAGAGTAAAAAACTAATTTATTACCATAGATTCATTTTTAGATTTTAATGATCTTTTACTTTTGTCGAAAATAAAAATAAGACAATGAGTTTTTTAGAGTTATTAAATGAACGTTATGCTACTAAAGCTATGAATGGCAAAGTAGTTCCTCAAGAAAAAATTAACAATATTTTAGAAGCAATTAGGTTAGCACCTACATCAAGCGGATTACAACCTTTTGAAGTTTTTGTAGTTACAAATGATGCTGTAAAATCGAGTATCAAAGAAATAGCTTGGCATCAACCACAAGTAACAGATTGTTCGCATTTATTGGTCTTTGCAGCATGGGACACGTATACAGAAGACCGTATTAATCATATGTTCGATTTAACCAATGAAATGAGAAGGTTTAAAAACGAAGGTTGGGAAAACTATCGTAAAATGTTGTTGTCTTCCTATCCACAAAAAGACGCAGAAATAAACTTTGAACATGCCGCAAGACAAACTTATATTGCTTTTATGGCAGCGATTGCTCAAGCAGCATTTGAGGGTGTAGATAATACACCAATGGAGGGTTTTGATCCACTTGCTTTGGATAAAATTTTAGGATTGCGTGAAAAAGGATTAAGAAGTACATTATTATTACCATTAGGTTATAAAGATGTAGATAAAGATTGGTTGGCAAAACTTGTTAAGGTTAGAAAACCAATGGATGAATTGGTAACAGTTGTATCATAAATATTAGAATTAACAAGATGAAAAAAACACTAATAGTATTTGTAAGCGTTGCAGTGCTAACTTTTATTGTGGTATACTTTATAAGTAGACCAAAATTAGAAGCAGATGGTTCTTACAGCCCTTCAAAATTAGCATTGGCATTGGCTACAGTTGATGTAAGCGATTATGAAAATGTTACTTATCAAAAATACCAAGGAAACAAAAGTAAAATTTTGGTAATTTTTACAGAACAGAAGAATATGGAAATGCAAAATGGTAAATTATTTTCTACAGGAAACCATCCTATTGAATCTTTAGTACCACTGTTGCATTTAAAAAATGCTGGTTTCGATTTTGAAATTGCAACACAAACTGGAAAACCAGTAGTTTTTGAAATGTGGGCATTTCCAAATAAAGATGAAAATGTAAAAGCCATTTATAATGAATATAAAACTAATTTTGAAAATCCTGTAAAACTATCAGACTTTATAGACTCTTCATTTGATAAAATTGATTCTTATGCAGCCGTTTTTGTTCCTGGAGGTCATGGGGCAATGTTGGGTATTCCTGAAGATGAAAATGTTGGTAAAATATTAAATTGGGCGCATCAAAATGAGTTGTTTACCATAAGTCTTTGTCATGGACCTGGCGCTTTTTTATCAACTAAATTAAATAATCAGCAATTTATTTACGAAGGATATAGAATGGCAGTATTTCCTGATGCAGTAGATGAGCAAACTCCACTGATAGGGTATTTACCGGGAGATATGCCTACTACTTTAAGCGCAAAATTAAAAAGTTTAGGGGTAACTATTATGAATACTGAAGCTGATAAAACAGTTTGTATAGATAGAAAATTAATAACAGGAGCAAGTCCACTTGCATCAAATGAATTGGGCAAATTAGCAGCTAAAACGTTACTAAAAGAGTTAAAGTAAAAAGTGAATAACTTATTAGAATAGCGGTTTGAATTTTAATTCAAATCGCTATTTTTTTATACTTTTTCAGGAGATTATTATTGAGAGAGAAGTTTAATAAAAAGGGTTTATAATACAGTTTCTTTTATAAAATTAAAGAAAACAGACCAAACACTCAGCTTCGGATTTGGCAAATCACCTTTACCCATCATTTTCATTTGTTGCGAAAAATAGGAAATGTCTAAAAAGCCCATTTTATCAATAAATTTTAAACCTGTTTTTACTGGTGGAATATGTACTTCTGTTTTTGTTCCTTCAAAGAATTCTTTAGAAAGATGAGGAAACACCGCAAAAGGACGTGCCAAACCAACAAAATCTAATTCGTTATTTTCAATGGCTTTTTCCATAATAGCTACAGTTCTAAAACCTCCAGTTAATAATAAAGGCGCTTTCGTTTTTGCTCTTGCTTTTACAATAAAATCAGCAAAATAAGCTTCTCTTTTCTGTGTACTTTCTTTTACTTTTTTTCCTGCACCCATCATTGCCGCTTTTTCATACGTTCCTCCAGAAACTTCTATCATATCCATACCTTCAGCAGAAAGCATGTCTATAACTTCTAAAGATTCTTCTTCTGTAAATGCGCCTCTTTGAAAGTCTGCAGAGTTTATTTTAATTCCGATAGGAAAACCAGCACCAACCTTCTTTCGGATATTTCTATAAATTTCTAAAGCAAACCGTGCTCTATTTTCTAAAGAACCTCCCCATTTATCTGTTCGTAAATTTGTAAGTGTAGACAAAAACTGACTTACCAAATAGCCATGAGCTCCATGTATTTGTACACCTTTCCAACCTGCTTTTTTAGCAACTAAAGCACAATCTCCAAAACCATCTATAGCTTTCCAAATTTCATCTTCTGTCATTGGTCTAGGTTTTGGAAACATCGATTTCATTGGCAATTGCACATCAGAAGCACTTACGACATCTTTGTTAAATTTAGGCGATTGTCTTCCTGGATGATTAATTTGCATCCAAAGATGGCTTCCGTGTTTTTGTGAAACTTCTGCCCATTCTTTAAGTTCTTCCATGTGTTTTTCGTCTTCCACAACCACATTTCTAGGCTCATTTAATGCTTTGCTATCCATCATTACATTTCCAGAAATCAAAATCCCTGTACCACCTTCTCCCCAAGTTTTATAGAGTTTTATAATACGTTCAGAAGGTTTTCCTCCTTTATCAGCATTGTTTTCGCTCATAGCAGATTTTACGATTCTGTTTGGGATGGTAACTCCACAAGGTAAAGTAAAAGGTTGTTGTAAGGTTTTTGCTGATTTCATTAGGATTATGGGTTATTTTTGATTGGAAATTTGAAGTTGCAAATTACTTTTTATTAATTGATATTGAAAGTTTAATAGTTACAGAAATAAGGAGCTAAAAATGGTGTTTTTCCTGTAAGGTTTCACTTGGCTTTCTCGTAAAAAAAATATAACTTCGCTAACGACTGATATAAGTCATTAAAAACGACGCATATCAGCGAAAGCTAGGCATAATTAAAACTAAATGGAATTACAAAATATTACAAGCATAATAAGTAAGTTGGACAATCATAATCCAGCTTTATTTAGTAATGCCGAAAATAGTTTTACATATTTTGTAAATAGAATTTATATCAAGGAATTTCGACATATTAAAAACCTTGAAATTACATTTGAACACCCAGTAACTATTATTAGTGGAACCAATAAAATTGGTAAAACAAGTATATTACTTTTGCTTGCTTGTAGTCATTATGAATTTCTCCGAGTAGATTCAACAAAACCGACAAGTACATTAAGAAGGCATTCTTGGAAAGACGTATTGCGGTTTACTGATTATGAAAACACAACAAAAGATTATGAATATCTTTTAGACTGGAGGGTAGGCAATGATATTAGAAATGGAAATTCAAGGAGACTACATACAAGTAGGTCTTGGAGTGGTGTTGGAAAAACTTCAAAAGATTCAAAACGGAAAAATGCAAAAATAAAAGGACGAGAAGTAAGATTTATTGATTTGGAAAGAATACTTCCTGCTCGTAACGTATCAAATAGTCTTTTAAGAAAAATATCGCATACAGCTCAGACAAGAGTGAATAGTGATATTGAAGAAGCTTTTTGCTATATATTTTCTATTTCGACTGGAATTGAAATCTATGATATCGGTTCACATATTAATAAAAGAGCTTTTCTTTTAAAAACACCAACAGATAATTACTCAAGTTATAATGCTGCTTCAGGCGAAGAATCTGTTTTAAACATTCTTGATGAAATCATTAATAGCCCAAAAAATTCATTAATAATTATAGATGAATTAGAAGCTGGTTTCCATCCATTTGTGCAACGTAAAATTGCAGATATAATAAACTATGCAAGTTGGAGAGATAAAAAACAATTTATAATAACGACACACTCTCCTACATTAATCTCAGCTTTTAGTTCAAAATCAAGAAGATTTTTAGAACCATCACCAGATGGAACTTCAAAGAGCATTAACGGGATTTCGGTTAATGCTGCTTTCTCAAAAATGGACTCTAAAGCATATCCTTTATTACACTTATACTGTGAAGACGATATTGCTAATTTTATTTTGAAAAACTTATTAATTAAGCTTAATCAAAAACATAGTTATTTTGATAGATTAGTTAATATTATAGAATCTGGACCAGCAAATATGGTTAAAAATGATTACGAAAGGCATAAAAGAAATTATAGTCAAATGAGATTAAAAATTGGTTATGCTTGTGTATTTGATGGAGATTACAAAAATGACCCTCATTATTCTCATTTTCATTTAAATCCAAATGAACATAGTATGTTCTTATTCCCATATCTCGCTCCTGAAAAATTCTTAGTGAATGCATATTTAAAAGAATTTCCAAATCAAAGAATTCAAACTAGTTTTAATATAAGTGACCATCATACTCTTTTTTTAGAAATGGTAAACGAAGGCTTGGCAATTGATGAAAGTCAAGCTTTATTAATTTGTTGGCAAAGTTTTACTAAAACTCCTGAATTTCAGTCTTTAGAAAAAACTTTTAACGATTTTATTTTGAATGCGGTAAAAGATTTTACAATAAGAAATGAATAAAACTATGACTAACAATGGCTTTAATTAAAACGGGTTTTGGTGTTTAACCCAAAGTTTAGTGCTTTTTAACCAAGTCTGCCAAACCTTTTGATTAGGCTTTAAAATAAAAAAGATAAAACAAAATAAAAAGATTTGACTAAGTGCTTAATCGGCAATTAATTACTTTTAATTCCCTTACTAACCATAGCCTAAACGTTGTTAGCGAACCTGTTTATTTACAAATACTAAAACACTACTCATACAAAAACCTATCATCAATACTTTCAGATAAATACTCTACCAATTCCCATTCAAAACCAGCAGTATCAAAATAATAAATTCGTTTTCTAAAGGTTTCTTTTGGAGTGTCAATACCTTTTTTATAATCAGCTTCTATTAATTGTTTTTCAATGTCATCAATATTATTGACAACTAAACCAATATGATTAAATCCGAAATTAATATAGGTTTGATTTGGTTTTTTGGGTTCAGTTTCTAAAGGTGATTCTTGCAAAGCAAAATAGAATTCATTATTGCCAATGTGCATCCAACGTTTCTCGTTTAAAGGTTTTTCATCATTTCTGATTTCAAAATCTGGAGCAACAATTTTAAGAAAGTTTACAGCTGCATCAATATTTGGAACTGTAATATTTACGTGTTCAATTTTTGTCATCATCATTTATATTTTACAGCAATTTATAAAATAAGAATAATGATTTTATGAAGTTCTAATTGGAGTTTTTGATATAATAATTGTTAAAATCTATTAATATAAAAATTACGATAGATTAAAATTATAAAAAAATCACTCTTTTGGATATCTTTTAATGTCTTTATGTTGCCAAATAAGATTTGCAATACTCCATTTACCATCTAATTTAATTAAATGTAGATATTCTACCCAATTATCTGAAACTAACTTAACAGTAGCTATTCTATTATAAATATCTAGAATTGTTAGTTTGTTGTTTGGGTTAAAAGGAAATTTAGTATTCGATTTATTCCAAGAAGTTGCAAATTCAATCATTTGTGCTTTAGTGGTAGGTTTTGCAAATTCTTTTTTTAAAGCTCTATTCCAACCAATAGTAATTTTTTTTAAGCTGTCATTCATTACTTCGTTCATTAAAGTTGGTTTTAATTCTTGAAGAGCAACTAAATAACCTAGCGCTATTCTCTTGATTTCTGTAGAGTCTTTTTGCGATGCTTTTGAAGCCAATTTTATGTTGGTGTTATTTGGAGTCTCAAAATCGACCTTTCTTTTTTTATTGATGTCAAACTGTTGCAAACGAATTTGATTTCCATTAGCATCATATTTTTTTTCTGCATAAGCAAATCCCCATTGGTTGGTAACCAAATTATCATTTGCATCGTGATAACTATATACAGTATGATTTCCATTGGCATCATAAACATCTTTATAAGATGCTGTGCCTTTATCATTTGCTATTACTTTAAGATTATCATCTAAATTATAAGTAGCCTTTGAAAGCCCTTTTTTATTTAACAATATTCCTGTTGTACCGAATTTAAAATAAGGTGATAATGAAACTTTTTTGTTTTCTAAATCAAATCTATTTTCAATCACCAATTTTTTATGCTTGTACCATTTGTATTCTGAAATTTTCCAATTAGACAGCATTGGTTTATCATCTAAATCAAAAAACTGCAATTGTGTTTTAAATCTTTTTTTATAGTGATAAACTTCTTTATAAACGGCTCTATCATTGGTAATTCGTTTTCCGTTTTTATCATAAAATACTCGAACTTCTTTATCAGTAGGATAGGTAATTTTCACTTTATAAACTCCTAATGAAGCTAAAGGATGTTTTTTTTCTGTATGATAATGATTGTTGATGATTTCGATAATTCTATGATTAGCATCATATTTAAAAATGTAATGAGAAGTTGATTCAGCAGTAGTTTTATCAATAGGATAAGTGCCAGCTAAATTGATATAAGGAGAAACATGATTGTATCTTAAATGTCTAAAATATTCTGTTGAAACATTGCTTTGCGCATAAAAAGATGATGTTATGCATAGTAATAAATAGATTTCTTGTATTTCATATCTCAAATATATTAGTTTTGAAATTTAAAATATCACTCCGAACTTATTGGGGACTAAAATAGGTTATCCTTGTCATTTCGATCTTGTGGAGAAATCTCTCAATTCATTTCATACATTGTTTTATTCTTTTCTCCAGATTTTGTAAAAAGATGTTGGGCAACTCCATTTTTTAAATCACGGCTTGCGGTTGCAGAAGAAATGTCTTTAAACACAGTTAAATAATCCTTTCTTGAAAAAGGAGTTTTATTCAAAGAAACAAAGTAGGCTAATCGTTCTTTTTGTGTATAAATTCGTTGTTTAAAGTCTAATAATTCTTCTAAGGAAGCATCAATTACAGAAAGCATGTAAGTAATAAAAAGGGTAGAGTTCCCTGCTTTGTCACTATCAGAAAGGGCTTTATAATATGCATTTTGATTTTTACTGATTAAAGTTTCAAACGGAATAAATTCAAAAACAGGATATTCTTGCATTAAAATTAACGTTTGCCACAATCTGCCCATTCTTCCATTTCCGTCTAAAAACGGATGAATAAATTCCATTTCGTAATGAAAAACACAACTTTTTATAAGCGTAATTTCTTCTGATTTTTTAACATAATCAAACAAGTCTTTCATTAAAAAAGGTACATTTTTAGCAGGCGGAGCTAAGTGTGCAATTTTAGAACCTTTTACAATACCAACTCCTGTAGTTCTATATTTTCCAGCATTTTCAATTAGATTTTTCAAAAGGGTTTTGTGCGCTTTTAAAAAAGATTTTGAGCTATTGGGTTTATAGTTTTGTAAATTATCATAAACGGCAATAGCATTTAAAACCTCTTGTACATCTTTTTGTGGACCAATAACACGTTTGTTTTCTAACAATGCTGTGATTTGTTTTTCTGATAACGTATTGCCTTCTATTTGCAAAGAAGAATGGATGGTTTTAATCTTATTTTGTTTCCTTAATTCAGCCTTTGGTTTGTTTAAATAATTGGCATTAATTGCTCCAATTTTTTCTGAAATGGAAGTAATTTTTTTTAAAATTGTTGGTGTTATAGAATAAGGTGGTTGCATTTTGATAATATCATTTGATAGTATCAAAGGTAGTGATTTCAGTTAATGATAGCGTATTATTTCGATTGTTTTCTTAATCCAATTACAGCATTAGAAATATTTTGCTCAGCTTTTTCATTGCTCCATTCTTTCCAAAATTTAATTGTTGCACTTTGCGGTTTTATTGTTGGCTCATCTATTAAAACTCTTGTTGGTAAAAGAGAAGAATCTCCCACGATTAATGCTTCTCCAATATCGAGGATAGGAAGTACATCTGTTAAACCTGAAAGATTATCAGGAAGAAGTCTTTTTATAACAGCTTGGTCTTCTGCATTTGATAACCTTAATGAAATAAAGTTATTACATTGACTTAATACTGTTCTGTTTACTTCTGCTGGTCGTTGACTAATAACAGTTAAGCTAACGCCATATTTTCTGCCTTCTTTTGCAATACGTTCAAAATTCTTTAGACCTAGTTCAGCACCTGAATTTTGATTAGTTCTTTCTGGGATATATAAATGTGCTTCATCACATAATAAGCAAATCGGGTGTCTTTTGTCATTTTCTGTCCATTGTTGAACTGTAAAAACGATTCTTGCAACTAATCCAATTACTAATGGTAAAACATCAGAAGGAACTTCTGAAAAGTCAATAACTTTAACACCCGCTTTTTTATCATTAATACTAGAGCCTTGCATTAATAAGTTACATAGTTTATTCATCCACTCAATTTCAAGTTCATCATCTGAAATTTGAAATAAAAATCCTAATCTTTTGTCTTGTTTTTTGGCTTCTAATCTTTGAATAAATCTGGTTAGTTTACCTACAAATGGTCCTGCTTTTGTTGTGTTAGCTTTTGCACCAGGTTGTGTATCAACAGTGTCAAGACGCTTTATTTCAGTTAAAACATTGTCAAGATTATATGGTATTGGACTATCAATAGTTATGCTGTCTTTGAAAGTAGTATCTCCAATGCTTTCCAAAAACTTAACTTTTTCATTAAAAACCGTTTTGGAAAAAACCATTGCTTGATTTGGTGCGTTACTATCACTTCTATCTAACAACATTGCTAACATTTCCTCATAGGTCAAAAGCCAATAAGGAAGCATTAAGACATTGTTCTCAAGATTTCCTTTTTTTCCTAAATCTGCTGGGTTTGCAATCTTTAAATGTTGAATTCCATCAGCTTTAAAACTTTCACCACTATACTCTCCATGAATGTCAAATAATAGAGAATTAGCCATTGGAAGCTTAGCAATTTGTTCTACTAATTTCGCTACACACCAAGATTTTCCAGATCCAGTACTGCCGACAATTACTGCGTGTCTTTGAAAAAGTTTATCCCCATCTAAAAAAGCTTCTGCATTTTCATCAATTGAGTATTTACCTAGAGAAAGTGGTACTTTATAGTTTTCTTGCGAAGATATTGTTCGCATAAATTTGGTAATGTTTTCTCCATCAATAGGAAAGCAATTTGCTTCAATTTCGGGTACTGTGTCTAAAGTTCTTTTAAATACATTCTCTTTTCCTCCGTGCTTGTCAATTAATGTTCCTATTAAATTTACTTTTAGAATATTTTCTGTTAGTAAGAAATTTGTCATTCCTAAATCTTCATTTACAGGATTTTCTTCATCAGAAACTTTTCGTGTAATTCTACTTATTATACCAATTAAATGTTGTCCAGCTTTTGAACTTTTAACTGCAATTAAATGATTTACTTGAAGTTTACGAAGTTTATCTAATTCATCAACTTTCACTATGATTGTTGCAGTATCGACACTAAAAACAGTTCCGATTGTTGCAGATTCTTCAAATTTAAATATTGCCATAGTGTTTTTTTTATGTGATTATTAGTTTTAGATATTCGCCTAATTCCCAATAAGAAGTATCCTCAATTATTACTTCTCCAAATTTGGAAGAATAAATTTTTGTGTCTTTAGAGTTTGCTTCTTCGATAAGCATATAGTTTTTACAATTATTATCAATAATTGATTGCTTAGTTTTTGGAGTAAGTTCTTTAGTTATTACTATTATTGGTTTGTTGTTTTTAATTTGTGTAATCAGTTTTGGCTGTACGTGAATATCATTAAATCCGTAACCGATACATAAGAAACCATTTGCTTGTTCTATTTCAGAGTCGGCTTGTGTGAAAATAGTTCTGTAAGGTTCGTTGTGTGTTTCTGAGTATTTACTTAAACCTGGAGTTACTATTAGTGGACTGTAATTTTGTGGTATATTTTGTCGGATTGGTAATTGGATATTTTCATCTTCTTTAGATTTAAACCAATCTAAAGAGCCGTGAACTTTCCATATATTTACTTGTCCTTTATAACCTTTGATAGAAGCTAAATTATTTGATTGAATACTATTAGAAAAATGTCCGATAGGGTTTTGAGAATATCCAGTACAAATAACTGCTTTAGCTAGACTTGAAGCATATTCTGCAAGTCTGTCATAGTTTGTTGTAATTATAGAAACTTTTTTTCCTGCTGTGTCTAAAAAATGTTCAAGTAGTTTTGATAAAGGAAAGTCATTACTGTTATTTATAAAATATTCATAAGCTTCTAAGTCCGCTTTATTTACTAACTCCCAAGTCTTATTTACAATTTCGGAAAGTACATTTTCACTTAATTGAAGTTTTGTTAGTGTTGTCTCTAAATCTCCAGTTTTATCAAATTCTGTAATAAATTCGGTAAATTGATTTTGGTCTTTTGTGTCTGTAAAACTAATTGAGGTTTTTATATAATCTCCTAAAACCCACATTGAAGGAAGTTTAAAAGGAACAGAAGCTCCACTACCAAGAATTATAAGTGGAATATTATTCGTCCAAGTTTGTAGTTGCTTTAACATTGCTTCTTTTTCCATAAAATTTATTTTTTAAATTCTTTCATAGCAAACACGAAGAATTTGATATTTTAAATTTACAAAAAAATGAGTTTTCACTTTAATGGTTTTGTAAATATTTACCTCGAACTTATTAACAGAAGTTTTAAAAACAATCCAAAAGAAACCCACCTTTCTAACCTCATTAAGCCTACCTTACAAAAAAACGAATGTCTGTAGAACGTAGAGTTCAATTAGTAGAAGGTCTTTTTCATCAATTAACACAAGAAACAAATCAATTTGTAAAAACGGCAGGTATAGGCTGTGTTTCTGGTTGTGGTAAATGCTGTACGTATGCCAATGTAGAAGCGTCGCCTTTAGAGTTTTTGCCTTGGGCTTTTCATTTGTTTTTAAACGGCGAAGCACAAGAAACCCTTAATCTGCTTACTAAAACCAATAGCAAAACCTGTATTATTTACAAACCTTTAGCAGCACTTAACCAAGGACGCTGTAGCAATTACAAATACAGAGGTTTAATTTGTAGATTGTTTGGCTATGCTGCAAATACAGACAAATATGGCAATTTAAGATTGGCAACGTGTAAAATTATTAAAGAAGGGCAATCTGATAAATACAAAACTACAGCAGAAGCCATAAAAAAAGGATTGTATGTACCTGTGTTTACAGAATATTATATGCAATTAAGCCAAATAGATTTTATTTTAGGTACTAAAATACTCCCCATTAATAAAGCCTTACAAATGGCTATTGAAGAGGTTTTACACTATTATGCGTATAGACCTTTTCCTGATTTGGCAAAAAAGTGCGGATAACGAAAAGTGTATTTTCTAATTCGTAACTAATTAGTGCTTTTTTAATGCGTTTTTTAAAGTTTGTCCATACGCAACTTTTATTGGGTCAGTACGCAATAAAAGTTGCGTCAGTATCGGATAAAGATTGCGTCAGTACGCAATTTCAGGGTGTTTTAAGTATTTGATTTACAGTTGTTTGCAGATGGCTAAAAAATACCTGAAAATCAACTTAAAATTGCCCATATTTTAAGACGCTAAAATGGTGTTCTAAAAGAATCTTTTTTGAATAGACATCGTATTTAAAAACAATGTAAATGATTGTTTATCAATATAATAATGTAAACTTTAACAGTTGAATATCATTTAGTAAAATGTATCACTTTAGCTAAACTTTAAATAAAACCTATTTTTGATAGCTGATACCTAATTATATCAATAAATATCAAGAAAAATGGCAAACACATTATTTGACAAAGTATGGGATTCGCACGTGGTACGTAGTGTAAAAGACGGGCCAGATGTGTTTTTTATAGATCGTCATTTTATCCATGAAGTTACAAGTCCTGTAGCTTTTTTAGGATTAGAAAGTAGAGGAAACAGTGTGGTTTATCCAGAGCGTACATTCGCTACTGCAGATCATAACACACCAACTATAAATCAACATTTACCAGTAGCAGACCCATTATCAGCAAATCAGTTAGATGCATTAGAAAACAATGCAGCTAAATACGGAATTTCGCATTGGGGTTTGGGTGATAAAAACAACGGTATTGTACATGTTGTAGGTCCAGAAAACGGAATTACATTACCTGGTGCAACTATTGTTTGTGGAGATTCGCATACATCTACCCATGGTGCATTTGGTGCTATTGCTTTTGGTATTGGTACAAGTGAAGTAGAAATGGTATTGTCTACACAATGTATTATGCAACCAAAACCAAAATCGATGCGTATTAACGTAAACGGAAAATTAGGTTTGGGAGTTACCCCAAAAGATGTGGCTTTGTATATTATTTCTAAGCAAACTACTTCTGGAGCAACAGGTTATTTTGTAGAATATGCAGGTGATGTTTTTAGAGACATGTCTATGGAAGGTAGAATGACTGTGTGTAACTTATCTATAGAAATGGGTGCAAGAGGAGGAATGATTGCTCCTGATGCAAAAACCTTCGAATATTTAAAAGGCCGTTCTCAAACTCCAAAAGGTGCAGCTTGGGACAAAGCAATGCAATATTGGGAAACCTTATTTACAGAAGAAGATGCAGAATTTGATGTAGAATTTAATTATGATGCAGCAGATATTGAGCCAATGATTACGTATGGTACCAACCCAGGAATGGGAATGGGTGTAACAAATTCGATTCCAACTGCAGCAAATGCAGGAGGTGGAGCAGAAACCTACAAAAAATCTTTAGGGTATATGTCTTTTAGCGAAGGCGACTCAATGATTGGTAAAGAAATAGACTTTGTTTTCTTAGGTTCTTGTACCAATGGTAGAATTGAAGATTTTAGAGCATTTTGTTCTATTGTAGAAGGCCGTAAAAAAGCAGACAATGTTACAGCTTGGTTAGTACCAGGATCTCATAAAGTAGTAGATCAAATTAATGCAGAAGGTTTAGATAAAATTATTACAGCTGCAGGTTTCGAATTAAGAGAACCAGGTTGTTCTGCGTGTTTGGCTATGAATGATGATAAAATTCCGTCAGGAAAATTATCAGTTTCAACATCTAACAGAAATTTTGAAGGACGACAAGGCCCAGGATCTAGAACATTATTAGCAAGTCCTTTAGTGGCAGCAGCATCTGCAGTGCAAGGTGTGGTTACAGATCCTAGAACGCTTTTGGCGAGTTAGCGTTTCGCTATTTCGCTTCCAATATTGAAAACAAAAAAAGCATTTTTATAGAATAACAAACTAGCGAATAGCGAACAAGCGAATAGCATTAAGAAAAAAAATGAGAAACTTTAGAAAATACCAAGTTTGGGAGTTAGGACACCAAATTACATTAGATGTCTATAAACTTTCTAAACAATTTCCTAAAGATGAACGATTTGGAATAACAAGTCAAATGAGAAGATGTTCTTCTTCAGTTCCTGCAAATATTGCAGAAGGTTGTGGAAGAGAATCAGAAAAAGAGTTTAAACGATTTTTAGTCATAGCAAATGGCTCAGCTACAGAATTAGAATATTTTTTAATTTTGGTTAAAGATTTAAAATTAGCAGATGATAATGCTATTGATGAGTTAATTGAGAAAGTTGATAAACTAAAAAGAAGTTTAAATAGATTAATAAGTAAATTAGTATAATGGCAATTCGCCTTTTGCTTAATCGCAATTTGCGAAAAGCCAAAAGCGAAAAGCAAAAAGCTAAATAAAATGGCATACGATAAATTTGAAGTATTAAAAAGTACAGCATATCCATTACCAACAGAGAATGTAGATACAGATCAAATAATACCTGCTCGTTTCTTAAAAGCAACGGAGCGTGTAGATTTTGATATCAACTTTTTTAGAGATTGGAGATACAACCAAGATGGAACACCAAAAGCAGATTTTCCTTTAAACAAAGAAGTTTATGCAGGTTCTAAAATATTAGTAGGAGGTAGAAATTTTGGTTCTGGTTCTTCTAGAGAACACGCAGCTTGGTCTGTGTATGATTTCGGACTTCGTTGCGTAATTTCATCGGCTTTTGCAGATATTTTTAAAGGAAACTGTTTAAATGTTGGGGTTTTACCAGTTCAGGTTTCTCCAGAATTTGCAGACACGTTGTTTGCAGCAATTATGGCCGATCCAAAAACGGAAATAGAAGTAGATTTACCAAACCAAAAAGTTACTTTATTGGCAACTGGCGAATCTGAATCTTTTGACATTAATACCTATAAAAAAGACAATATGTTAAACGGTTTTGATGATATCGATTATTTAAAAAATATCGAAAACGAAATTTCTGCTTTTGCTGAAACAAGACCTTTTTAGATTTCTCCATTCCATTTGAAATGACAGATGAATTATTTAGGTTTTCAAAATTGATGAAATGACCCAAAGAAAGATTGAAATAATGGATACCACATTGCGTGATGGCGAACAAACATCAGGCGTGTCGTTTTCAGTTTCTGAAAAATTAACAATTGCTAAACTACTCTTAGAAGAACTAAAAGTAGATCGTTTAGAAATTGCATCTGCAAGAGTTTCTAAAGGCGAATTAGAAGCAGTTAAAAAAATTACTTCTTGGGCTTCTTCAACAAATCAACTAGATAAAATAGAGGTTTTAACTTTTGTTGATGGAGGAAAATCTATCGATTGGATGATTTCTTCTGGTGCAAAAGTTCAGAATTTATTAACCAAAGGTTCTTTAAATCACTTAACGCATCAACTTAAAAAAACACCAACACAACATTTTTCAGATATAAAAGCTAATATAGAATTAGCTGCTAAAAATAACATTAAAACCAATGTATATTTAGAAGATTGGTCTAATGGAATGCGAAACTCAAAAGCATACGTTTTTGAATATCTAGATTTTTTAACAAATCAAACGATTGATCGCGTTTTATTACCAGATACTTTAGGGGTTTTAACGCCAGAGGAAACTTTTAATTTTATTGATGAAGTTCGTAAAAAATACCCAACAACACATTTCGATTTTCACGGTCATAATGATTATGATTTGGGTGTTGCCAATGTTATGGAAGCTGTAAAAGCGGGTGCAAATGGTTTGCATTTAACCATAAATGGAATGGGTGAACGTGCAGGAAATGCACCAATGGCAAGTGTTATTGCTGTAATTAACGACTTTTTAAAAGAAGTGGAGGTTACTGTAAATGAAACTGCTTTAAACAAAGTAAGTAAATTAGTAGAGACTTTTTCTGGGTTTCGAATTCCGGTAAACAAGCCAGTTGTTGGTGCAAATGTATTTACACAAACAGCCGGAATTCATGCAGATGGAGACAATAAAAAGAATCTGTATTTTAACGATTTAATGCCAGAACGTTTTGGTAGAAAACGCAAATATGCATTGGGTAAAACTTCTGGAAAAGCAAATATTCAGAAGAATTTACAAGATTTAGGCATTAGTTTAAATGATGATGAATTAAAGAAAGTTACGCAAAGAATTATAGAGTTAGGAGATAAAAAAGAGGTGGTTTCTCAAGAAGATTTGCCTTATATTATTTCTGATGTTTTAGATTCTGATACCATAGAAAAAAGAGTAGTTGTAGAAAATTATGTATTGGGACACGCAAAAGGGATGAAACCTTCTACAACCTTACAATTAATTGTTGAAGGCGTAATGTATGAGGCTCATGCACAGGGAGATGGGCAATTTGATGCGTTTATGAATGCCTTAAAAAAATTATACAAAACGCACAGTAAAAAAGAATTGCCAAAGTTAATCGATTATGCAGTGCGGATTCCTCCAGGCAGTAATTCTGACGCATTGTGTGAAACCATTATTACGTGGCAAAGAGAAAAAAACGAATTTATAACTCGTGGTTTAGATTCAGATCAAACAGTATCTGCCATTAAAGCCACTGAGAAAATGTTGAATATAATTTAAAAATAATCCGTCATTCCGAAGGAAGTATGACTGAAGGAATCTTTTTATAAATTAACAGATTGCTTCGTTCCTCGCAATGACAAACAAGTAAAAATATGAAATTAAACATAGCCGTATTAGCAGGAGATGGAATTGGACCAGAAGTAATAGACCAAGCAGTAAAAGTATCTGACGCAATTGCAAAGAAATTTAACCACGAAATTAATTGGAGACCAGCATTAACTGGTGCAGCTGCTATTGATGCAGTTGGTGAGCCTTATCCAGATGAAACACATGAAATATGTGCTTCTTCAGATGCGGTTTTATTTGGTGCTATTGGGCATCCACGTTTTGATAATGATCCATCAGCGAAAGTGCGTCCAGAACAAGGATTGTTAAAAATGCGCAAAAAATTAGGGTTGTTTGCCAATGTTAGACCTACGTTTACGTTTCCATCTTTATTAGATAAATCGCCTTTAAAAAGAGAACGTATTGAAGGTACAGATTTGGTTTTTTTACGTGAATTAACAGGTGGAATTTACTTTGGTGAAAAGGGCAGAAGAGATGATGGAGAAACTGCTTTCGACAATTGTGTATACACAAGAGCTGAGGTAATTCGTTTGGCAAAAAAAGGTTTCGAATTGGCAATGACGCGTGGTAAAAAATTATGTTGTGTAGATAAAGCCAATGTTTTAGAAACGTCTCGTTTATGGAGAGAAACTGTTCAAGCAATGGAAAAGGATTATCCAGAAGTTGCCGTTTCTTATGAGTTTGTAGATGCAGTTGCTATGCGTTTGGTGCAGTGGCCAAATAGTTATGATGTTTTAATAACAGAAAATTTATTCGGAGATATTTTAACAGATGAGGCTTCTGTAATTTCGGGTTCTATGGGATTAATGCCAAGTGCCTCTTTAGGTTCTGATATTGGCTTATTTGAACCAATTCACGGTTCGTATCCGCAAGCAACAGGTTTAAACATTGCAAACCCAATGGCAACCGTTTTATCTGCAGCAATGATGTTTGAAAACTTTGGTTTACAAGAAGAAGGAAAAGCAATTAGAGACGCTGTAAACAATGCATTAAACAAAGGTATGGTTACCGAAGATTTAGCAGATGGTGGAAAATCTTACGGAACAAAAGAAGTAGGAGACTGGTTGGCAGAGCATATCTAAATGATTAGATTTTAAGTTGATATATATATAAAATAGCTCTCGAATTTTCGAGAGCTATTTTTTTGTAATTTGTAATATTTGATATTTTTAGTATTCTTGGAGTAAAACTAAGTTACATCAGATTAATAGCGTTGTTTAACCACTTAAGTTCGCAAATAAATCAACTAGAAAGTCTGAGATAACTTTTGTAAATAGACTTTTATTCGCAATTAATTATATACGGCAAATCGTAATTTAATTGCTAAAACATGAAATAATTAAATTAGATCGCTGAAACTTTAAATTTTAGGATTTTGAACAAGTTCTCCTTCAATATTAACCCAGAATGGTTTACCATCTAATTCCATTTCTATATGATCAAAACTAAAACCCGATACGACCGTTAATGATGGTTTTACAATTGTGCTTCCATCTTCATCATCTATACCAAATTTCACGCTTTTTACTACATTTCGCATCAATTTTAAACTATACTTCACTTTTACATCAGTTGTACATTGAAGTTTTGTGATTTTTTTTATATGATTAAAGTATCCTTGTACACTACTATGGTTTTGTAAATAGGGTAATGGCACACTGTATTCAGTTCCATAAATGTCATTTACATCATAGTCTTTTACTTCCCAGTCAGTAGCGTATTCGATTTGAGTTCCATCCGATTTAATAATTACTTTTTTTCCGCCAATATATACAGAAGCTTCTTTGTGCGGAGAAAATAAATTCCCCCATCTGATGTAATTAACACTATCATATATAAATGGAGTTAATTCGTTGTTTTCAGAATTTACAATACCCCACTTTCCATTAACTTCTTTTTGTGCAAAAAATAAACCTTCAGAAAAATTAGGTAATATTTGTGCATATACAGGTGGTATTATTACTTTTCCATTATTGTCAATTACAGCGTAGTTATTGTTTTTAGCGCTTTGTACCAAGATGGCATCATCTGAGAAGGGTTTCATTAATTGGGTTGGATCGTAGTTGAAATATTTAAAATCGCTGCTTCCAATCTTTTCTCCTTTTAGATTCGATAATATAACTTCCCTGTTTTTTGTGGTAACTATGAATTCTGTGCCGTAATAAATTTTACTAACGTTCCCCATATCTGCAACTTTTTCACCTTTCCTGTTAATCGAGTAATCTAAGCTATTATCACTTGAAACTAAAGCTAAATTATTTTCAAATGGAAATGCCGCTTTATATTTAAGTGGAATTTCCATTTCTCCTTTTTTATTAATGTAACCAAATAAATTCCCTTTTTGTACAGGAGCAAGTCCATTTTTAAAATCTAACATAAGATCATATTTAAAAGGAATTACTATGTTTCCATCTCTATCAAAACATCCAAACTTTCCTTTTTTATTTCGAGCACGAATAAGCACAGGGACTTTTTTAATATCCACTAGCTTTTGCAATATTTCAGTCCTATATTTTTTAGTTCTAGGATTGGTTAAATATTTTTTATAAATATTTGTATTGTTTTCTTTTGTTACGAACCTCCATTGCTGTTCATCGTATATGGCATCGGTCAAAGATTTACTATACGGAATCTTAGAAATAAATAATGGATCTATCTCAATAAAATCTACTAACGAAGTAATGTCATTTTCTCTTATATAGTTTTCAATAATTATATTTGGTATAGATTTCGGGTTGATTTCAGCAAGAGATTTTACCAAATTACTATTTCCTAAAGAGTAAAAATGCAGGATTAAATTATTTTTTAATTTTATGGATTTTAGTTTTTTATAGTTTTTTGTGATGAGTGAGATGTCAGAAAGTTGTTTTGTTTGATATGCTAAAGTGATTTCTGAATTTTGATAATTCTGAATTTCATTTTCTTTTTTTTCAGACTTCTCAATGAGATAAGTAAATACGTTTAAAGAGTTTTCGTCTACAGATAGTTGAATTAAATTTTTACCTTTCCAGGAAACAGTAAAAGGGTCAAAATCAAAGTTAACATATCTTTCTAACGTTTGTTTTGCGTCAAAAATAGTAGCCAAAGCCATAAATTCTTTTACTTTATTTAGCTTTTGATTATGCTTCAATAATTTGGTTGTTTCATCTAGAAATACTTGAGCTATTTCTGGTTTATCCATCAGCAAGGTGTATTCTAATAACGAATGCCCATTTATTAGGATTTTAGTATAAACACCACTTCTAATAAATTCTTTTAATATCTCAATTTCATTTTCTTCGATTGCTTCTTTAGCATAAATTTCTAAACTTTTTTCTACCTCGAAAAATTCTTGGTTTTTAGTGGCATCCCAAAAAGAAATATTTAACTGTTTTGAAGAGCTAAAGGCTAAAAAGGCTACTAATGGCTGCGCTGTACCTGCATAATGACCAAGTTGATAATAAGATGCTGCACTTGGTTTTTCGTTTGCAATGGCTCCTGCCATTCTTAATGCGCCTTTTTTGAAAATAGTATTATTGTATTTATGGTAAAGGTTAAATTTTCTTTCAGCAGCATTTTGATAAGCATTAAGTTTTGTTATGTATGGATTTTTTATCGATTCAGACGCAGTGGGTTTGTTACAAGAATTAGAAAGCCATGATGTAGTATTGTAGGCATAGTTGTTCTTCATATTAATAGCATGACATTCTAGGTATTGCGCATAAGATAGGTAGTTGGTTTCATCATCTTTATTAATTGCATAGGCCGCTAAATTATAATAAGAAGATATTTGTTTTTGATTCAACTCTAATGCTTTTTTTAAAAAGGCATTCATTTGTTCTTTAGCATCGCTTTCTAATTGAGCTTTATAAAGTGCTGTCTTGCGTTTCGCATCTCTTCGTGCTTCTCCTTGATCTATTAATGAAAGGGCACTAAATAGAGCGCCTTCATTGTTTCCTGAGTTCAAGTTGTTTATTGAAGATTCAATAGTGTTTCCAATCTGATTAAGATTATCGGCTTTATTTTGTGTCTGTAGGTCTGCAATAGCCTTCATATTATTATTAAACTCTTTTAATAAAGCTTCTGGTGTTTTAGCTTTATTAAGTTGACTATAGTTTTCAACTTGTTGAGCAAAGGCTTTTGCTATGGCTTCCCCTTGTTTTTTTAATGATATTGCTTGATTATAGTTGTTTAAACTACTCATAAATTTTTGTGCAGATGAGCTCATTTGATTTGAAGAGCGCCTTGATTTGGAATTGATATTTTTACCCATTCCTTTGCACTTAGCAATAGTCATTTTAGATAAACTACCCGCTAAACTAGAATATTGTGAATTAATTATATTTACAGAAGCATTTAAAGTAGTAACCAATCTTGCCACATCCGAATCCGACAAGCTTTGTTCACAATAGCATAGGTTAGCATAATAGTTTGCGTATTGAAGATAACCTTGAGAACCATTACTCGATTTTTTAGTGCCAACAGAATTCGCTTTATTTTTGAATTCTTGTACTTTTGATTCGTATTTGCATTGTGCTTGTACATTTATCATTGATAGACTAAGAACAAATAGTATAAATGGGAGTATTTTTTTCATTATTTATTTTTTATATTATTACCAATGTTTTGTATATGGTTTTCTATGTGTTTAAGCACCTAATTTAGCAAATAAAAACCAAATAGAAGGTCTGAGAGAACTTTTGCAAGTTAGCAAGAAGCCAGCAATAAAAGTTTTACAGCTTAAGTTTGTCTTTTATAAATTTAAGCAATTCATCAGAAAGAATAAAAGAGAGCATTAAGCTTACTATATACGATGAAGCTTTAGACCGCGACAACACTGATAATTTGCTCTCTTTTCTACTAAAAACCACGTTCAGTTCTGTGAGACTTTAGATCTCGATTTCAGAGCCTGTGCCGAATTTGATTCGGTATTGTTGTGAGTGTTCGTAGCTATTCTTTCATAAATTATTTACTTATAAATAAATATGATGAAAATTTTGGAATTGACATCAGTAAAGATGTTTTTGATTGTTATGGTAGTAAACAGAGTCATTTACAATTTAAAAATAGTGAAAAAGGCTTTAAAAAGTTTCATACAACACTATCAAAAAACAGTTTAGTAGTTATGGAAGCGACTGGCTATTATCATTACAGGTTTGCTCAGTTTTTGTACAAGAAAGGAGTTGCAGTATCAGTTGTAAACCCTTTATCGATAAAGCGTTTCATTCAAATGAAGTTAGCTAAAGTTAAAACAGATAAAAGTGATGCTAAAGCGATTTGTGATTATGGATTAACTCAAGAAGTTCCCTTGTATAATGCACTTACAGACACCCAAAGTGAGTGTTTGCAATTGTTCCGGTTAATGGACAATCAGTTAAAAATGAGAACAGCTACGAAGAACAAAATTCACGGAGAAAAAGTATTAGGAATTCCATCATCTTATGTTTTTCGTTCCTTGCAAAGAACTAAGAAATACTTAGATAAAGAGTTAAAAGGTATCGAACAAAAGCTTCTGTCTTTAGTAAAGAAAGATTAACAAGAGCAACTTACATTGTTGCAAAGTATTCCAGGTATTGGACTCAAAACAGCGTTATTTTTAATTATTGTTACAGATGGTTTTAAGAAATTTGAAACGGCTGCACAATTATGTAGCTATGTTGGAATAACACCCACTATCAGAGAATCTGGGAGTAGTGTGAGAGGTAGAGCAAGAATTAGTAAAGTAGGTAATAGAAAGTTACGGAACCTACTTTTTTTATGTACTATGAGTGCTTACAAACAAAACAAGTCTTGTAGCGAGATCTTTGAGCGAATTACTAATAAAGGAAAGCGTAAGAAATTAGCATTAATAGCGGTTTCAAATAAGTTGTTAAAATAGGCATTTGCGATTGCTAAGTCTGGAATTCCTTATGATGAAAGTTACGTTTCTGTATTAAAAACAGCAGAATAACTAAAAAAGTATGGTGATAATTATAGCTTGTTGAATTGGAAATAAATCGACAAAGGAGATTTATTCTACTTCAACAATGCCAAGAAAAATAGTGCCTAAATTTAACGAAGAAAAAAGTTTTTTGTATTATACTGAAATAGGTTGACCTTTTTTTTGGTTTAATTT
>TARA_R110002126_G_scaffold291802_1_pt1 | contig 94748 bp, 95 predicted proteins | sample TARA_R110002126 | Tara Oceans TARA_R110002126 (sample SAMEA4397536) | marine metagenome | biome: Polar Biome; feature: [DCM] deep chlorophyll maximum layer (ENVO:01000326); material: water (ENVO:00002006), including particulate matter (ENVO:01000060) such as... | depth 30 m
CCAAGCTACTAAAGAATCGTTGCGTATGATTGATGGGAGAGTTTTCTCCGCCTGACGTTAATTTAGCAGTAGCCCATCCAGCAATAACAGCCAAAAGTGCAAGTTTATCTAATTGCAAAATTGTTGCTGTCGCGAATAAACCTAAGCCTACAAAGACATCCGTTGCTGTTGAAACAAATGCTTTTGTTTGATGGTTGTTGGGACTGTCAGGAGCAAGGTCCGGTTTCATTAGATTAATTTGAGAGACCCGAGCAGAATAAGGCGCTACAAATAACAAGGTAGCCGTTACTGCCGTGAGTTCTCCGATAAAAGGTAAGGGAAACATCGTTGCAGCAGCCACAATACCGTAAAAGCTAGCCCTAAGCGTCTCAGTGATATTATTGGCTAATGAGTTGAACAGCTCCAGTACTTTGTTTATGACCCCATTTTCAAGTCCCTGTCCTGAAATCAAATCTTCGATATGTTGAATAGGCGATGCATCGCCAAGATTGAGAAATTTAGAAACACAAAAGGCAACTAAAAACACACAACACGCGGTTTCCCCTAATGCCATACCAACAGAATAGGTTGCGGCTAGAATACCGATATTGACCAGTGCTTTGACGAAAGCCTCAGCTTTAAGAGATAAGATATCGCGATCACTAAGACGTGGCGTATTATCATCATTTTTCATTTTTGATATGCGATCGATTTCATGCCATCGGGATAGGATAGGCAATGTAGCTACCATAACAGCTACGGGTATATTCATGATGCCAATCAACGGAGCGCCAACAGAAACCGACGCACCGACGATGCCATACAAAGCGGTTAAGCCCGTTTCGGAAAAGTTTTCTTTGGATGAACCAATAAATGTTTCTCTGCTCATTTTTAATCCTCACATAGGTGGATGCGGCATTATATTTCCATCTTGATAAAAAATCAAACTTATTATTTATCTAGTAAGCTTTTATAACATGAATAATATTGGTGTATACTGCAGGGCATGAAGGCGTTAAGAGTGCATCATGCAGTTTTTTCTACAAGGCACACATCCAACATGGCACCCGAGGCTCACACATGCGCTTGGTGCGATGGATTCAGATTACTTATTAAGTTTAAAGCAATCAAATACTTGGTTGCCAGGCATGCACCATATATTGGCTGCGTTCTCAGAGCCTTTGGCGTCAACACGCTATATTTTATTTGGTGAGTCGCCTTATCCTCGTGCTGAATCAGCTAATGGCCAGGCATTTTGGGACGCAGCCGTCGGGCCTATATGGCGAGAGACGGGCTTTAGTAAAAGCGTGAATCGAGCGACCTCGCTTCGCAATATCATGAAAATGCTGTTGCATGCTCGGGGTGATTTAGTATCTGATTTTTCACAACCTGCAATCGCAAAGCTTGATCATACGCGCTATCATCAAACACTCGACGCTTTTTTTGTAAATATGATACGTCAAGGTTTTTTATTGCTGAATGCCTCACCGGTGTACGAAGAAAACAAAATTCCTTATCATGCTAAGCACTGGGTGTCGTTTATGGAAGCTTTGTTAGATAGTTTTATTGGTGAAAGCTATCCAATTAAATTAATTTTGTTTGGACGCGTGGCAGAAAAAATTCCTGGACACACGCGTTTTACGAGCTTATTAGCTGAGCATCCGTATAATCTAAGTTTTATTACGAATCCAGATGTGATGAACTTTTTTAAACCCATGGACTTGTTATTACATGATAAACAATACAAATAACATGAATAATGTTGAAGCAAAAGAAACGAAGGACCCACGAGAAATTGCACGTTTTGCACAGCATGCAGATCAATGGTGGCAGCCTGATGGTGCGTTTAAGACGTTACACGATATTAATCCTGTACGCTTGGATTGGATCTGCCAATATATTACGCCAAAGCATCTTACGATGCTTGATATTGGTTGTGGTGGTGGTATTTTAACCGAAGGCCTGGCTAAATTGGGCGCCAATATAACGGGGCTTGATGTTGAAGAGCATGCACTCAAAACAGCACGTGCGCATGCCAAAGTATCTAATTTATCGATTCAATACGTCTGCGAGCCGGTGGAGTTGTTTAATGGGGGGCCTTTTGATGCAATCACCTGCCTTGAGATGCTCGAGCATGTTGAAGATCCAAATCTTGTGATTCATTCAGCTGTCGCCTTACTTAAGCCGGGTGGTTTTTTGTTTTTATCGACAGTAAATCGCACAGCAAAGGCTTACGCAACGGTTATCTTAGCTGCTGAATATATTTTATCGCTCTTGCCTCGACAAACTCATAGTTTTGAGCGCTTTATTAGGCCGAGTGAATTAGCCGCGAGCGTTCGTCAGGCTGGCCTTGATGTGCTGGGTGTTACCGGACTTGATTATCATCCGTTTAATCGAAAAGCCGTCCTCCAAGAAAGCTGTGTTGATGTTAACTATCTATTGGTAGCTCAGAAGCCTTTTTAGCTGTCGATGAAGGCGTTTTTTTTCGAGGGGATAGGTATTGGCGCTCATAGCGTTGTTGCGCGTATTTTGCTTGTTCTGCGGTCACGAGCTCGACTTCGTTACCAAAGAGATCAACACGTGCAGTATCAACTTTTTGGCAGCTGAGGTAGGCCGGTGAGGTGCAATAATATGAAAGCGCGTCACGTAGTGCTTTTTTACTGAACGTAGGCGCATCTAAACGGTTATAGAAATCATTAATTTCTTCAAAGATGCCAATACGAAGGGGTTTGATCGAACGTGTTTGTTTAAAAAATGCTGCGGAGAAGTGTTCTATAAGCCAATCAATAATAATTAATTTTTCTTTTCTTTCCATTTTTTTTGATTGATTGATTGTATTCATGTGCGTCCTTACATGCTTTGATTTGAGCTTAAAGAATCATCGTGATTCTGCAAATTTAAAATAGCATATTTTTTTTTGAGATTCGACCGCTTAAGTCGGAATTTTTTTAATTTTTTTTAAGCAGTCGAGGCAGTAGGGTATGGGGTGTAGATTGAGCTTTATAGATAGTGTGATGTTGCAAGATATTTCTGGTCAGGGTAGTAAGCAAAGACGACCGAACCATCTTTAATCGTATTAATCAGTGGTTTTGCAAGACTTGCGGCGATAGCAGGACAGCCCCAGCTTCGACCTGCACGACCGACACTCTTGATGTACCCTGGTTCAACATAAGGTGCACCATGGACAACTACGCGACGTTCATAAGCATTATCGTTGAAGCCTTTCTCTAAACCTTGTAAATTCAAAGAGTAACCGTTTGATCCAATATACGTACCTTTTGTTACAAAGGCACCAAGACTGGTTTCTTTACTCGACATCTGATTCGAGAAGTGTGTAGGAACCGTCTGACCCGAATTTTTGCCATGCGCGACGTGCATATGATACAAAAGCTTTTCTTTACGGACATCAAAGACCCATAAACGTTGCTTTGACGAAGGCAATGAGTAGTCAATCACGGTTAATATTTGTTTTTTCGCTAAACCGTATTGCTGTGCTTTTTCATAGGCAGTAAGGGCAAGTTTTAGAACTTTTGTGTTAAGCTCCGGCGCGGCTTGACTTAAGTGTCGTGTTTCTGTGTTAATATCACCCGTTGAATTGGAAACAATCACGGTGCTCGAGGCGATCGATGAGCTAAAAAGGGCCATTAAAATAAGGGTTATCAATGCATTCATATATGCTCCTTAGTTAGGTTCGTGGACGTTTTTTTAAGGCAGAGACATGTTTCATCAATGCCGTTGTGATTGGGCATTATACGTGCACTTTATAAAAAAGTAAAACATTTGCTTTTTATTTGAGCTATATTATAGGAAGAACACGTGTTCCTGTTTGGAGATAAAAGTATGTTAAGTCAACACAAGATAGAGGCCCCTGAGGGGCTGAGGGCTGATATAAACCATGCGTATCGTTTGCGAGAATTTGATGTAATAACCATGCTTTTAGAGCAGGCAACGCTTACGAGCGAGCAGATATCATGGATCAAGCAACGCGCAACACGGTTGGTTCTGGCGGTGCGTGAAGCATCCAAAGACAGCACGGGTATCGATTCGTTTTTGGCTCAATACTCTCTTTCAACGGAAGAGGGTATTATCTTAATGTGTCTTGCTGAGGCGCTTTTACGTGTTCCAGATAGTAAAACGATTGATTTACTCATCCAGGATAAATTAACTAAAGCTGATTGGAGTGCGCATCGTGCACAAAGTGAATCGGTTTTTGTGAATGCCACAACGTGGGCACTCATGCTCACCGGTAAAGTGCTCAGCCCAGAAAAATCAGTGTCGGTACTTGGCAAAAGTGTGATGAGCTTGGTTCATCGCACCAGCGAAGGTGTTATTCGGAAAGCTGTCAATACAGCGATGCGCATCATGAGCCGTCAGTTTGTGATGGGGCGCAACATAAAAGAGGCACTCAAGCGCGCCAAAAAAGAAGAAGCGAAAGGCTATCGCTATTCGTATGATATGTTGGGTGAGGCAGCCTTAACCATGGATGATGCCACAACCTATTTTAAAGCTTATTATGATGCGATTAAAGCGATAGGTGTGGATGCCTCAAAGAAAACGGATATTTATGCCAGAGCAGGTATTTCCGTCAAGCTTTCGGCTTTGCATCCAAGATACGAAGAATCTCAACATGAGCGGGTGCTTTCTGAACTAGCGCCTAAATTATTAGAGCTAGCCCAGCTAGCCAAGCAATTTGATATCCAGCTGACGGTGGATGCTGAAGAGTCTGAGCGTCTGGATTTATCACTCGATGTGATTGAATCTGTGTTTTCGGACGCATCACTTGCGGGTTGGGATGGTTTTGGTTTGGCTGTGCAGTCCTATCAAAAGCGAGCGTTTTATGTGCTTGATTGGGTGGCGAGTCTTGCGAGAAAGCACAATCGGCGTATGATGGTTCGGCTAATTAAAGGCGCGTATTGGGATAGTGAGATTAAAAAAGCGCAGATGGAAGGTTTACGCGACTATCCAGTGTTCACACGCAAGGTGTTTACAGACGTTTCGTTTCAAGCATGTGCTAAAAAATTATTTACAATGCAAGATGCTATCTACCCACAATTCGCAACGCACAACGCGTATTCTGTCGCGGTTATACTGGGTTTAGCAGGTAAGTCACGCGATTTTGAGTTCCAATGTTTGCATGGTATGGGTGAAGAACTCTACGCAGAAATTGTGCCTGAAAATAAACTAGGTATTCCTTGCCGTATTTATGCTCCTGTGGGTATGCATGAAGATTTACTGCCTTATTTAGTTCGGCGGTTATTAGAAAACGGCGCAAACTCATCGTTTGTCAATCGTATTGTGGATCGCAATGCACCGGTCAGCTCATTGGTCGAAGATCCGATCGAACGCGCGCATAGTTTTTTAAATAAAATTAATAAAAATATTTGCTTGCCTTCAGGAATTTTTGGTCCTGATCGTGTTAATTCGGATGGGATCGATTGGAGTGATCGCGCTGTTTTATCACAACTACAAGGTACGTTTGAAGCGATGCAACCGTTAGAATGGCAGGCTTCGCCTTTACTTGCAGGTAAAAAAACCAAGAATTTAGAAAAACGCGAACTTTTTTCACCTCAGTCCTCAAAAATTCGAGTAGGATCGGTGATTGATGCGCTTCCCGATGACGTGGAGTGGGCTTTGAGCCAAGCAACACATGCATTTCCTAGTTGGTCCAAAACACCGGTTGCTGAACGCGCGGCTTGTCTTCGACGTTTTGCTGATTTACTTGAATTACATGGAACAAAATTTCTAGGTATCGACTGCCTTGAGGCAGGAAAAACATGGGCTGATGGTATTGCTGAGTTGCGTGAGGCGGTTGATTTTTGTCGTTATTACGCGAACATGGCCGAAGAACTTATGGTCGAGCCAAAAGAACTGCGTGGTTACACCGGTGAGCTTAATCAGCTTTCTTTACATGCCCGTGGGGTGGTTTTATGCATTAGTCCTTGGAACTTTCCATTAGCGATTTTCACGGGACAGGTTGTTGCTGCACTGGTTACAGGTAATTGCGTCATAGCAAAACCAGCCGCCCAAACACCGATGATTGCCTATGAAGCCGTGAAGCTTATGCGTGAGGCTGGCTTTCCTGAAGGGGCTATTCAGCTTGTACCTGGGCCTGGTCGTACGATTGGAGCGCTCTTGGTGGCTGATAAACGCATTAAGGCGATTGTATTCACCGGTTCAACAGCAACAGCAACAGGTATTAATCAAGTGATTGCATCACGTGGTGGTGAAATTATTCCACTTATTGCTGAAACAGGTGGTCAAAACGGTATGATTGTTGATTCATCAGCTTTGCTTGAGCAGGTTGTGACGGATGTTGTTTTATCGGCGTTTGGAAGTGCTGGACAGCGTTGCTCAGCATTACGGGTGTTATATATTCAAGATGATGTGTATCCACGATTTAAAGATTTGCTTCAAGGCGCTATGGCAGAGCTTGCTATTGGCGATCCACGTTGGCTCAAAACAGATGTGGGACCTGTGATTGATGCGGGTTCGTTAAAACAGTTGAAAGCACATGCTCAAGATATGAAGAGCAAACATAAGCTTATTTACGAATGCGCTTTAAACTCAAGCTGTCAAGATGGTCACTTTATGCCACCTACAGCACTAGAGATAGGTAGCATGCATGATCTCAAAGAAGAGATGTTTGGACCTATTTTGCACGTGATTCGTTTTAAACAAAATAAATTAGAACATGTGATTAATGAAGTGAACAGCACGGGGTATGGGCTTACGTTTGGCATTCATAGTCGTATTAAACGAACGATAGCGTTTGTACGTGAACGCATTCATGTGGGTAATTTTTATGTGAATCGCAACACAACTGGTGCTGTTGTAGGCTTACAACCGTTTGGTGGTGAAGGACTCTCAGGAACTGGACCTAAAGCGGGTGGCCCACAGTATTTACTTCGGTTCTGTCATGAGCGCACGTACACAGAAGATACGACAGCTGCGGGTGGTAATGCGAGCTTGATGTCGATATCAGATGATGATGATGATGATGATGAAGATGATTGATGTTAATCTTACTTTCCCCCGCCCGAGGGCGGGAGGGGAGCAATTTAAGCGTCCGCTAATGCTTCTTCAGGCATCGTGATATTGAGTTCTAAGATAGCGCTGTTACCGTCCGCTCTATCTAAACTAACCACGACTTGATCACGATCAATGGGAACGTATTTTGCAATCACTGCCAGAATTTCTTCTTGTAGTTTGGGCAAATAGTCTGGTGTGTTGCGCTGAGCGCGTTCGTGAGAAATAATAATTTGCAAGCGCTCTTTCGCAACGGATGCGGAGGGTGCATTACGTTTACGGAGGTAACCAAAAATACTCATGCCGTCATTCCTTCCTTGTTTTTACTGAACAAGCGTCGCAGAATTCCTTTCCGCTCCGCATTAACAAATCGCATAGGACGTTCTTCGCCAAGAAAACGCGCAATGGCGTCTTGATAGGCTGCACCTGCATCGCTGTTTTCATCAAGCACAACCGGTGTTCCTGTGTTAGACGCTTTCAGCACAGCCGAAGACTCAGGAATAATACCTATTAAGGGGATAGCTAAAATATCTTGAACATCATCAACAGAAAGCATATCACCTTTGATAACGCGCTCTGGATCATAACGGGTCAGCAATAAATGCTCTTTGATAGGCGAGCGGCCGTCAATTGCGCGTTTGGTTTTACTGGCCAAAATTCCTAAAATACGGTCCGAGTCACGCACGGAAGATACTTCAGGGTTGGTTACGATAATAGCATGATCTGCAAAGTGCATTGCCATCATTGCGCCTGCCTCGATGCCTGCCGGCGAGTCGCATACAATATAGTCAAATGTTTTGGATAGCTCGTCAATAACACGCTCAACGCCTTCAAGTGTTAGCGCGTCTTTATCGCGTGTTTGTGAAGCTGGAAGAATAAATAAGTTAGGCAGGCGCTTGTCTTTGACTAAGGCTTGTTTAAGTGTAGCATCGCCATTGATGACATTAACAAAATCATACACAACGCGTCGCTCACAACCCATGATAAGATCGAGATTTCTAAGGCCAATATCAAAGTCTATGACCGCTGTTTTGTGGCCACGCATGGCCAGAGCTGATGAAATGGCAGCAGAAGATGTTGTTTTTCCAACACCGCCTTTTCCTGATGTCACCACAATAATGTTGGCCACGGTGTTTTCCTCTTAATAATATATATTAATATGCAATCATATCTTTTTAGTGTACACGCGATGCGTAGAAACATTCAACAGCTGAATGAGCAATGGTTTAATTGATTTCACCAAAATGTGAAAAAGGTTTTAAATTCAGTTCGATCTGCTTATTATTTTTGTATTAGGGTATAGGCTTACTGAGATATACTGATCATCAGTTCATAATCTTCACCGCCTATGAGTTGTGTGGTGATGGGGGCAAGTTTGAGTGTACGGCACGCGTTCTTAAATTTTTAGAGGACTACCTTGACATATCTTTTGATTATTTATACGCTACTTCACGGACTTAACCATTGAACGCATAATAAGGACATGAGGTAATGCTTGATGGGGTAATCATGGCTAACGCCACGCATTTATTATTTGATATCAACGCAGTCAAGCTTGGATCTTCTGAGCGGTCGTCCGGCAAAGCCCTTAAGACCTACCATCCGCCCATGCTCGTACCTCTTTTAAGCTCTGAACCAGAAGGCGGGGGAGTAAACGTGCCTGAGGCCAGTACCGGCGTATTAGAATCTTAGGGAGAAGGAAATGATAGGAATCAAACGACCACACCATGCGTTGTTGATAGCTCTTATAGTCGCGGGTTTGTTACCCACCATAAGTTTTGCTAAATCAAAGCCGATAACGCCTCAGGATTTATTCACACATTTATCGCCTACCGAGCCTTGGCGCAAAGGAGAATTAACCGCGGCAAAAACGGTTAATTTTAACCAAACCGCAAGTGGTGGCACTGACGCCACAACGGTTTCAAAAGTACAGCTTGGGTATTTTACTTCCGCTGATTGTACAGGTGCTAAAGCGGGCAGTGGTTTTTACACAACCCCTAACGGGACCTCATTCACCATCAGTGTCGGCACACCCTTCGGGCTTGTTGCTGCATCCACCTGGAATGTGGGCGTTAACCAATTAGGCATAAGCACGGGTGACATGGCCAACATCCAATCCGTTGCCATCACCTTAAAAAGTACAAATAATGATGTACCGCAGTCAAATTTCTCAGGTAATAGCTTTGCTTGTGTTGCGGTGATGTGTGCATCTAATGCATGTACTTCAGTTGCTAATACCCAGAATTTCGAGTTAAAAACAACGGCGGCCGTAGGCGACCCGGCCGATGGTGGAAAAATTGCGGATACCAATGGGCTCATCGCGACAGCATCAGATGATAGTACGAATATTAGGTGGACAGACTCTGTCGCCGAGACAGGGGCACTAAGCGATACCGATGGGATTGCCAACACCGCGCTCATTGTTGGCAATGCTTCTTGTTCTAATGCGCCAGATAACTGTGCAGCAAATATCTGTGACACGCTCTCCATCACTGGTGGCTACACGAATGGATGGTTCTTGCCTGCTAAAAACCAGCTGAATACGCTTTACACGAATGAAGCGACGATTGGTGGTTTTGACTCTGTTGACTACTGGAGCTCTACCGAGTATGTCGACATGCCGTCCAGCCGCGCGTGGAGTCAGAACTTCGGCAGTGGCGCGCAGAATTTTCGCAGTAAGGTCAATTTCTACTACGTTCGTTGTGTTCGGGCTTTTACTCTTTAATTTGGTAATTTAGAGTTTAGTTGATTTCACCAAAATGTGAAAAAGGTTTTAAATTAAGTTCGATCTGCTTATTATTTTTCAAAACCTGAACGCCTGTGCCGTCGTGAAATTTTCCAATAGGGATTAAATCATACCCAAAGGCTTGTTTAAATTGATGCGTTATTTTTGTATAGGCCTGCTGAGAGATGCTGACCATGAGGCCATAATCTTCTCCGCCGGTCAGTTGTGTGGTGATGGGGTCAAGTTTGAGTGTATGGCACGTGTTTTTAAAGCTCGCGCTGGACTGCAATGCCTCAAGATGAATATTTGCGCCAAGGTGTGAGGCTTTGCAAAAACGCTTCAAATCCAAATACAAGCCATCTGAAACATCCATCATACCTGTAATTTCAGGTTGTTCACCTAACCATACGCCCTCACGAAGACGTGCCGTTGGCTTTAAAAATCTGTGTTTATATTCTAAATCCTTAATATGATCATGAGAAGTTTCGAGCGCTGTAAATCCAAGATGCGCATGGCCAAGATTTCCTGCAACACAAATCATATCTCCATACTTAGCTTGTGAGCGCAGTTTAATCTGCTTTGTAGGGGCAATACCAAGGGCTGTAACGCTAATAAATAAGCTATCTGATGTATGCGTGGTATCACCACCAATTAATAGCACAGATGATGCCTTGCAAGCCTGCGTAAAAGCGTTTAAAAATAGCTCGGTCTGAGGTTCAAAATACTGTGGTATGGATAGGCCAAGTAAAACAAATTGAGGTGTTGCTCCCATGGCGGCAATATCACTTAAATTCACGTGCAGTGCTTTGTGTGCAAGACTCGCGGCATCTTGATATTTAAGTCTAAAATGGGTGCCTTCTACCAACAAATCTTTGCTAATCACATAATGATTATCAGCATTAAATTCTATAACAGCAGCATCATCACCAATATGTGTCGGAAAGGTGTTTTTGAGCGTATCAATAATATTAGATTCGTTGAGCATCATGACGCAGCGAAGCTCTGTGGTGTTGTTTCTTTTTGTAACCAGAGCGTTTGTGTTGGAAAGGCGCATTCAGCACCGTTATTTTTAATAATATTGAGTATATTAATTAAAATTTTATGTTGAATCGATTTAAATTCGACCCAATTAATTGTTTTTGTGAATGCATACACTAAAAAATTAAGCGAAGACGCGCCAAACGTATCAAAATTAACGACGATGGTTTGGTTATTATCAATATCGGGGTGTTCGAGTAGCATGGCTTTAACTTGATGAACAATGGTATCCATACGGTGTGCATCAGAGTAGCGAATACCCACGCTTGTCATGAGACGACGGCTGGACATGCGTGAGGGGTTTTCTACCGTAATTGTGAGAAAAACACCATTAGGAACATAGAAAGGCCGCTTTTCAAAGTTTCTAATTCGGGTGGCTCGCCAGCCAATAAACTCAACAACACCTTCAATCGATTTATCAGGTGAGCGGATCCAATCACCGACTTTAAACGGTTTATCCAAGTAAATAACCAGGCTTCCAAAAACATTGGCGAGTAAATCTTTTGCGGCAAAAGCAACCGCAGCACCACCAATACCACCAAAGGCTAATAGACCTGCAATGGGTAAACCGACAATTTGCATGCAGAGTAATGCTGCCGTCACAATCGTTGAAATACTAATAAGCTGAGCAATGGCATGTGTGAGGGTAATATCCACCACTTTCTTTTTTGTTTCAGCATGTTTTAGGTATTGTGCTTCAAGCCGCGCAACAAAACGCAGCACCAGCCATGCGATCGCCGTTACGATACTGATTTTTTGAATTTCGGGAATATAGTTCGCCAAGGGAAATTGAATGGCTTTATCGGTAATCAGTGAAATCGACATAGAAATACCAAAAATCCAAATTAAAAAGTTGACGGGTGTATACATGGCGTCAACTAGGGGTGCATCGTAGACGACATGCGTTTTGTGTGTGCGTTTATGGATCTTCACCAGTACGCGATGTGTTATTTGTTGAGTAATGGCTGTCAGTAAAACAGTGATAAATAATTGTGCTGCTAGCCATTGTAGGCCATCTTTGGCAAAAAAATCAGAAACGATGATGTTAGAAGTCATTATATTAGGGGGCGTGTATTTTGGATTATAAAAAAAGCCTAACATGTATGATGGATTGCTGTAAATTCTTAGAGGACTACATATGACATATCTTTTGATTATTAATACTGTAGTTCGCATTGAACGCATCATAAGGACATAAGGCGATGCTTGATAGGGTAATCAATACTTGTGCCAGCCAGCCAGCCAGCCGTTAGTGACTGTGCTTTCTATTTTTACACCGATTAGGGGTAATCATGACTAACTCCACGCATTTATTATTTGATACAAATGCAGTCAAGTCCGAATCTTCTGAGTGGTCGTCCGAGAAAGCCCTTAAGACCTACTATCCGCCCATGCTCGTGCCTCTTTACAAAGTGATAAAGATGGTGCTGGAAATACTACAGCAATTATCGAAGCATTAGGAACGGGGGCTCCCATCGCCGCAATATCACTTAAATTAACATGCAACGCTTTGTGTGCAAGGCTCGCGGCATCTTGATATTTAAGTCTAAAATGCGTGTTTTCGACAAGCAAATCTTTGCTTATTACGTAGTGATTATCGGCATTAAAATCTCAAACAGCGGCATCATCGCCAATATGCGTTGGAAAGGCTGTTTTAAGGGTATGAATAAGATTGGATTCGTTGAGCATAAAAAACATATCGGGTGTTAATTTGTTTTGTTATTGTACATCTGCGTGTTATGGACTAGGGTTTTATTTTAAAAATTTTTTCTTAGGCGGTGTGCTTCAGAGCGCTTGATAAACCATGACGTATCAGCGTAAATTATAAAGCATCTGAAGGCAAACGTGAGCATTCATATGTCGGATCTATTTATTAAATCAAAAGCTGCAATTGCTTGGGGTCCTAAACAGCGATTATCTATCGAAGAAGTAGACGTCATGCTACCTCGTAAAGGTGAGGTTTTAGTGAAGATGATTGCATCAGGCGTATGTCATACCGATGCATTTACGTTATCGGGAGATGATGCAGAAGGTATTTTCCCTGTTATTTTAGGACATGAAGGTGGCGGTATTGTTGAGCATGTGGGTGAGGGTGTTACGAGCGTTCACGTTGGCGATCATGTGATTCCTCTTTATACGCCTGAATGTGGTGCGTGTAAATTTTGTCGGTCAGGTAAAACCAATCTCTGTCAGAAAATTCGTGAAACTCAGGGCCGGGGCCTGATGCCTGATGGCACGACTCGTTTTTACAAAGATGGTCAGCCCATTTTTCATTATATGGGGTGTTCAACCTTTTCTGAATACACCGTACTGCCCGAAATTTCTCTGGCAAAAATAAATAAAACTGCGCCTTTAGAAGAAGTTTGCCTTCTTGGCTGTGGTGTGACCACGGGCATCGGTGCAGTCATCAATACAGCTCACGTTGAAGAGGGCGCAACCGTTGCCATTTTTGGACTGGGTGGTATCGGTCTTTCGGCGATTATCGGCGCAACCATGGCTAAAGCGAGTCGAATTATCGCTGTCGATATCAACGAAAGTAAATTTGAATTGGCAAAAAAATTAGGTGCAACCGATTGTATTAACCCCACAACGTATAATCAATCGATTCAGGACGTTATAATTGACTTAACGGATGGCGGTGTAGATTACTCATTTGAGTGCGTTGGTAACGTGAATTTAATGCGCTCGGCATTAGAGTGTTGTCATAAAGGCTGGGGTGAATCGGTTATTATTGGTGTCGCCGGAGCAGGGCAAGAAATATCTACCCGTCCCTTTCAATTAGTGACTGGCCGTGTATGGCGTGGTTCTGCTTTCGGCGGTGTTAAAGGCCGCACGGAGTTACCGGGGTACGTGGAACGTTACTTACAAGGCGAGTTTAATTTAAGTGATTTTATTACTCATACGATGAGCTTGGACGATATCAATCAATCATTTGAGTTGATGCGTCAAGGTAAAAGTATCCGAAGTGTTATTTATTTTAATTATTAATAATAGCGAGTTTCTTGAGATGTTACGATGCCCATTGAAAATGTAAGTGCGAATAAAAGCTTTGGAGGATGGCATAAACAATATAAGCATTATTCCCGTGCGCTCAACTGCGCCATGCGATTTGCTATCTATCTACCGCCACATGTAGCTCATGGGAAAAAAGTTCCGGTACTGTATTGGCTCTCCGGCCTCACCTGTACAAATGAAAATTTTATGCAAAAGGCAGGTGCCCAGCGTATTGCTGCTGAGTTAGGAATTGCAATTGTAGCGCCAGATACGAGCCCTCGTGGCGAAGGGGTCGCGGATGATGATGGTTATGATTTAGGGCAGGGTGCAGGTTTTTATCTTAATGCGACGCAGGCGCCTTGGAATCAGCATTACCACATGTACGATTACGTAGTTGATGAGCTACCCCAGTTAATCGAATCAACATTTTTGGTATCGGATAAACGAGCGATTGCAGGGCATTCGATGGGGGGCCATGGGGCGCTGACCATAGCCATGTTAAATCCAGAGCGTTACAGCTCAATGTCGGCGTTTAGCCCTATCAGCCATCCAATCAACTGTCCCTGGGGCCGAAAAGCGTTCGCCGCATACCTGGGTGAAAATGAATCAAACTGGCGTCGTCATGATGCAAGTGAGCTCATGCGGCAAGCAACAAAATTTGTTCCTGCTATCGTTGATCAAGGCACGTCTGATGCTTTTCTAGAAGAGCAGTTAATGCCCAACGCGTTAGGGGTCGCAGCAAACATCAGTGGTTATCCATTAGAACTACGTTTTCATGAAGGCTATGACCACAGCTATTACTTTATCGCTAGTTTTATTGAAGAGCATCTACGTTTTCATGCAACCTATTTAAATAATAATATTATCTTATGAGCCATAAATTATCTAATAAAACGTCTCCAATCGTCATAACGCTTGATGATCTGGCGGTGTTGTCAAACTATTCGTTCATGGATAGGCTGAACTGCGATCCTGACGCAAGAATCAACGGCGTCGATCACGCGCCGCGACAAGTTTTCACGGGCCATTATGTTCCGGTTAATCCCACACCCATTGCAGATCCCGAGTACGTCGCACATAGTAAAAACTTATTTCTTGAGCTTGGCTTCGCGAATAGCCTAGCAACGTCTGCTGAATTTATGCAGATGTTCTCCGGCGATATATCGCATGTTCCTAAACCCATGCGTAAGGTGGGTTGGGCTTGTGGGTACGCACTTTCGATCTTTGGTACAGAATATTATCAGCAGTGCCCGTTCCAAACTGGCAACGGATACGGCGATGGACGCGCAATATCTGTGCTTGAGGTTGTTATTAATGGCAAGCGTTGGGAAATGCAATTGAAAGGCGGCGGCCGGACGCCATACTGTCGTGGCGCGGACGGTCGTGCTGTCCTGCGGTCGAGTGTCCGGGAGTTCTTAGCACAAGAACACATGCATGCGCTCGGAGTCCCCACGTCACGCTCGCTCTGTTTGTACGTTTCAAAAACGGAAAAAGTCGAGCGGCCGTGGTACTCGGAAGGATCGTTATCAAAAAATCCTGATCAGCTCATATGGGAGGCGGTGGCAATTTCGACACGTGTTGCACCGTCGTTCATTCGGGTAGGCCAAATCGAGCTGTTCAGTCGTCGAGTTTGTAATAAAGCACACCCGAAAGCGATGGAGGAGCTCGAGAAAATTGTGTTGCACTTAATTGAGCGTGACTACAGTGAGGTGATGAGTACACATATCACGACTGCTGAAAAAGTCCTGTTGCTCGCACGGGAGTTTCGCAGCCGTCTGACGTCACTTGTCGCGAACTGGATTCGTGTCGGTTATTGCCAAGGAAACTTTAACAGTGATAATTGCGCGGCCGGAGGTATCACCCTTGACTACGGTCCATTTGGCTTCTGTGATGTATTTGACCCGTACTACCAGTCATGGACAGGGGGCGGGGATCACTTCGCGTTCTTGAACCAACCCATGGCAGCAGAACGCAACTTTTATATGTTTTGTACAGCGTTGCGGCCCTTACTCACGTCGAATCCGGATTACTTACGACAGCTTGATGAAATTAACCATGGATTTTCAACGGTGATGCAAGCGGAAATGGAAAAAATGTGGGCTGCCAAGCTTGGGCTCGACACGTTTCACGCCGCGTTATTTAGCGAGCTCGGAGCGCTCATGGTGCAAACGCCGGTTGATTATACGATTTTTTTTCGTGAGCTATCGAGCGTACCCGACGATATTGCTCCACTTCAAAAAAGCTTTTATAACAATCACAAAAAGATGGATAAGCGTTGGTCGAAATGGCTCGTTCAATGGAAGACGCTGATTAAGCCTCGAGATCATGAAAGTATTTCGAGGCAAATGAAGCGCGTCAATCCAAAGTATATTTTGAGAGAGTGGTTTGTTGTACCGGCATATCAGCAAGCGAGTGAAGGGAAATACGCGCGCGTTCGAGCGCTTCAGGACGTCATGACGCAGCCTTATAGCGAGCAATCCAAAGAGGTAGAAGAAAGATACTATAGGCTGAAGCCACCTGAGTTTTTTGAGGTGGGTGGATTGTCATATTATAGCTGCTCGTCATAAGGCAAGCGTGAAATCCAAAGCTAAGTCCTATACTCTTGCCAGGTCCCTTGTTGGGTTAAATTGACCAGGCTGCATGCATTCATTACGCTGAGATTGAACTGTAACCAAACAACCTGTTTATGGATGATGCGTTATGCTACGCAACTCAGTTAATCCTGAAATTTTGAGCTTGCAAACAGGCGGTTCTTCCGTGAATCTCACGGTGACTAATCATACGACCACGTTGTTTGCAGGGAGAAATATTTCATTAAAACTACCGGCCAGTTGGTCTGATGTGCGTGTGATGCTAGCGATGATGGTTTGTGTACGACGACCAATATTCTAGCCTATTATTCTTATTTAACCTCGATTCCAACCACAAATTACGCAGCTGGACGTTGTACGGCACACCTTGGGGATTATGATGATTGGTATTTACCGGCTAGAAATCAATTAGGAGGTGCTGGTCAGCAATCAATAGGACGTAATTTGGACGCCTTGGGCCTTGGAAATCTAGAGCAAGGTTGGTATTGGAGTTCTACGCAAGGAAGTCCTCCTGAACGAGATGCAATATATGTTGGCTTCAACGGTGCTGGTGGAAGAGTAGGCGGTGGTGGTAAGGGCTCCCGTCTTGGGGTTCGTTGTATTCGAGATTTAGATTATTAATTTGAGACAAGGTTCTGATCGGATGGTTTCTGCCTGCGACAGACCAGTTAAGTTGTCTTAATACGAATAGAAGTGTTTATAGTTATGCTGGAAATATACACTGGACTTCGACCCAGTTTAGTACAAATAATGCCTATGCGATTTCTTTCAAGAATGGTTCTGTGGGTAATTATACCAAGTCGGTCAATGAGACCGGAAGACGCGTTCACTGTGCTCGAGCTATGAATTAGGGGGCGGTCATTAAGTTGTAGGGAGCATCGTTAGGACTTGGGATTGATGGTGGTGCAGATGGTGAAGAATCTATTGAATCAAACAATCTTAAGCCGCCACGACGATGTGTTGTGTCAGGGAGGGTATTGCCTTCAGAACGAGGGACATAAGCATGTACTGAAGGTAGATTAGACACCTCATCATCTCGAACAGGCGTAGCAACAACAGGCGTAACCTCTTGGGGCGAAAAAAATGACCCGATTGAATTCAATATGTCGCTTGATGATTGTACAACCGATGAATAAATGTGACCAAAATTCGTAGGGATGTTCCCAATAAAATGACCCGATCCAACCATCATGGTAGATGCACTTTCAACGAAATTTACCGTAAGCATTGATACGAATGTAGCCGCTGCGATGAGGGCAGCACCTATCATGACGACAGGCAGGACGAAAGGAAGGGATACAACCATGAGTAAGAGTAAGGCGGCATAGTATATAGCTGCTGCCACAGCAATAGCTGCCAATAGCAATAGGCCAAATAAAGGGCTTATAACGAACAAAATAGCAAACAGTAAAACTTCTACTACCACAACAAACCTCCTGGGCTGATAAAATGCACTAAAATAATGTTCCGACCCCAAGTAACGGCATTTACTGTACACCAGGTCTAAAAGTAAAACAATATTAGTTCGGAAAAAAGCTGTTAGGCCGGTATTCACCCCTGGCAAGGTAGCCGTTGCTTTTAATCAAAGAGCTTTTTTTATAGGTAAGTTGTAGGTAACTAATTGATAGTAAAGAAGTAAAATGGTGCGCCCGGAAGGATTCGAACCTCCGACCCTCTGGTTCGTAGCCAGATACTCTATCCAACTGAGCTACGGGCGCACTGTACTTGCATGAACTTGGCGGAGAGAGAGGGATTCGAACCCTCGATGGAGGTTTTGCCTCCATACTCCCTTAGCAGGGGAGCGCCTTCAGCCGCTCGGCCACCTCTCCGTTCAATGCAGCGACAGTATATCAGCAATTTTCGTACGGTCAACAGCATATTGCAGTGAATTCATGATGTATTGCAAAAAATGTTAAAAAATAGTTAAAACTAAGGTATTGTAACGATCTCACATTCTCAAGGTGCGTTAGGAGGAATTATGAAAGGTAAGTCAAGTTTACAAGGAAGGGCCGTTTATATTGTTGATGGTGCGCGAACGCCTTTTTTAAAAGCCAAAGGCGTGGGTCCTTTTAGTGGATCGGATCTAGCTGTATCGGCAGGGCGAGGATTGCTTATGCGTCAGCCTTTTTCTCCCAGTGCACTCGATGAAGTCATTATTGGCTCAGCCATGCCCGGGCCTGATGAAGCAAACATTGCTCGTATTGTTGCACTGCGATTGGGTTGCGGCGATAAAGTCCCTGCTTTTACCGTGATGCGAAATTGCGCATCTGGTTTACAAGCATTAGATAATGCGGCATTAAATATTGCCAGTGGACGTAGTAATTTAGTATTAGCCGGCGGAACCGATGCGATGAGCCGAGCGCCTTTGTTATTTAATTTAAAGATGACGGCTTGGCTTGCTTCATGGTTTTCAGCAAAAACAATGCAGCAGCGTTTGGGGTTATTGCCACAACTAAGGCCTTCTTTTTTAGCGCCTGTGATTGCTCTGATGCGCGGTTTGACGGATCCCATTGTAGGATTAAACATGGGGCAAACGGCGGAAAAACTTGCGTATAAATTTAATTTAACACGTGAACAGATGGATGCGTTTGCAGCAAAAAGCCATGTTAATCTATTACAAGCCTATGCCGATGGTAAAATGGATGAAGTGATTCCCATGGTTGACAAAAAAGGCAAGGTGTATGATAAAGACGATGGTGCGCGTACAGATTCAACACCTGAGCGATTGGCTAAGCTAAGACCTTTTTTTGATAAAAAATATGGCATGGTCACGGCAGGCAATAGCTCGCAAATTACGGACGGTGCTTGTTTATTGCTGTTGGCGAGTGCTGATGCAGTCAAAGAACATAATTTAAACGTGATTGGACGTATTGTAGACACTGAATGGGCGGCACTGGATCCATCACAAATGGGTTTAGGTCCTGTGCATGCAGCAACGCCTATTTTAGAGCGCCATGGTCTTGTGCCTAAAGATATGGACGCTTGGGAAATTAACGAAGCGTTTGCAGCTCAAGTGCTGGCCTGTGTGAGTGCTTTTGATGATCAAGATTATGCTAAGAATGAATTAGGGCTTGCAGAAGCCATGGGTGCTCCATCACCTGAGAGTCTAAATCAAGACGGTGGTGCGATTGCGGCAGGTCATCCCATTGGCGCAAGTGGCGCACGCATTGTGTTGCATACGCTGCGTGCTTTAGAAAAAAATGGTGGTACACGTGGTATGGCGTCTATTTGTATTGGCGGAGGCCAGGGTGGCGCTATGTACATTGAGCGCACAACGGAGGTGACAGAAAATGCATAATCAAAAACAATGGGTGATGGAAACCGATTCAGATAACATCATGTGGCTTGGTTTGGACAGACAAGGTGCAGGTACGAATAGCATTGATGACTCGGTACTGGATGAGCTCAATACATTATTGCACGATATTGCGAGCATGCCGCAAGTGAAAGGCTTAGTGATCCAATCGCTGAAAGAAAAAGGTTTTATTGCTGGCGCTGATATCACAACGTTTTCTGGTTTAGATACGCCGGAGCGTGCCTCGCAGTTTTTAAGAAAAGGTCAAGCTGTTTTATCACGACTCGAAGCTTTGACCATACCGACGCTTGCGATGATTGATGGTTTTTGTTTAGGTGGTGGCATGGAGCTTGCGCTGGCCTGTGATTACCGTATTGCAACCGATGCAGATCACACGCGACTAGGTCTTCCTGAAATCAAATTAGGTATTCATCCAGGCTGGGGTGGTGTGGTGCGCTTACCGAGGCTCATAGGCGGTTTTAAAGCCTTATCCCAAGTGATATTAACCGGCTCCATGCTAAGATCTAAAAAAGCAAAAGCATTAGGTTTAGTCGATGATGTTGTGCCGCTACGGCAATTAAAACGAGCCGCGGTGCATTATATAAAAACACAACCACAAAAGCATAAACCTTCGGTTTTAGATAGCCTGGATCGCTATGGCTTCGTGCGCACGTTGATGGCCAAAGTTTTACGTCGAGAAGTGGCGAAAAAAGTACGCGAAGCACATTATCCAGCACCTTATGCTGTGATTGATTTGTGGGAAAATGAACGTGGCTTTGATGACCGTGCCTATCTTAAAGAAGCTGATTCTGTGGTCAAGCTTGTTACAGAAGGCGATACAGCAAAAAATTTGATTCGTTTGTTTTTGTTGCGTGAACGGATGAAAGGTTTTGCAAAAAAAGCGGTTGATTTTAAAGCGAAGCATGTGCATGTCATTGGTGCAGGTGTCATGGGCGGCGATATTGCGGCTTGGTGTGCACGTCAAGGCTTAAACGTGACGCTGCAAGATAAAAGCTATGATCAAATAGCACCAGCTATGGCGCGTGCTCATGGTTTATTTAAAAAAGTATTACGCACACCTCGTTTAATTGAAGCCGCTATAGATCGATTAATTCCTGATCCAGATGGTCACGGTATTGCTCAGGCAGATGTGATTATTGAAGCGGTGTTTGAAAATCTTGAAGTTAAACAAGAGATTTTTAAACAGCTTGAATTAAAGGCCAAACCAGACGCTATTTTAGCAAGTAATACATCAAGCATTCCGTTGGATGAAATCAGCCAAGTGATGTCAAAACCTGGACGTTTGGTCGGTATTCACTTTTTTAATCCAGTTGCTCAAATGGAGCTGGTTGAAATTGTAAGCAGTGAACGCACCATGATGAAAGTCACGGATCAAGCCGCGGCGTTCGTGAATCAAATTTCACGTCTGCCCTTGCCGGTTAAATCAAGTCCTGGGTTTTTAGTCAACCGTGTACTTATGCCGTATTTGCTTGAGTGTATTCAATTACTTGAAGAGGGTTATGCGCCTGAAGTGATTGATGAGGCGGCCAAAAATTTTGGCATGATGATGGGTCCTGTAGAATTAGCGGACACCGTTGGGCTTGATGTGTGCTTAGCTGTGGCAGAAAATTTAATGGCGCATTTTGGTGGTATGGTGCCTAAGCGCATTAGCGATATGGTAGAGCAAGGCCGATTGGGGCGTAAATCGGGCGAAGGCTTCTATCAGTACAAGCAAGGCAAGACTATCAAAGATAAGGCGACGGTAAAACAAGCCGTGGGCCGGCATCATGAAGAAATTGCCGATCGTTTAGTACTACGTATGGTCAACGAGGCGGCGGCATGTCTTCGAGAAGGTGTGGTTGCGGATAGCGACTTGCTGGATGCGGGTATGATATTTGGCACAGGGTTTGCACCGTTTAGAGGGGGCCCTATGCATTATGCCAAAGCGTTTGGGCAAGATAAGCTAAACTCTTCGTTTGCAGAACTGGAAACGCAATACGGTGAGCGCTTTAAAGCGGACCAAGGCATTCGCGATGATTTAACGTTTGAGTGATCTTGACACTGCGTAATAACAACGCCTGATAGTAGTAATTTGAACAATGAAGCAATATAATGCGGGGTCTACTTAAGCTTTCCTAGGCCCCAAATGTATCGTTCAGCTAAAAAAAACAAGCCGCGTGCAAATAATTTGATTCGTTTGCACCCGAAAACAGGTGGTGTAAATATTAATTTCGGCGGCCAAGAATTTCATGGTGTGAGCACCGATGTTTTTTTTGGATTAGATTTAAATGATTTCAGCCAGACGTATCAGAACTCACGAAAATTCAACATCAGTATTTCTGTTAATCCAGGCAGTTGGAGCACAGAGAGCTTGTTATCTTATTTGACCTCTGGTGAGTTGGAGAGCACGCTAAAATGTGATTTTCATGGTGATATCGAGACAAAACTTCACGCAAGTAGAAAGCTTAAAAACTTACTAAAATTAGAAGAGCTCGATCATGTCCTTATCGTGGATGGAATGCCATATATTTACGATTCGATTGGTGTGGCATGTAATCGTGGTTATAAAAGTGTGTCTCATCGAGAAGGAAACGCATTTGAAAATAGTTCAAGTCATTTTGAAATTAAGTTCCGACGGCAGTCTGGTGAGGAAGGACCGGATGAGTATTTATGCTTAAATATTCATTTGATGCCAGAAAATAATCGGGCGTACGGACAATTACAAGCGATAGCGCGCTTAGAGCAAGCGATTCATTTATTTTATGCGGAGCTGGGTTTGTCTATTATGCCCTCATCATATGTTTCTTCAACAAGCTTAAAGACAGCGCTTAGGGTAACTGTGGATAATTATGAAGAATTAGGCTTTTCGTGTAAGCATAAAAAATCTCAGGGCGTGATTGAAAATAACATGATTGCATCACAATACACGCATAGAAAAGCAAGCTCTATCGGTCTATCTGTGTGGGATTATGTTGAGCCATCTATGAAGGCAAAATCGCAGGTGTCAACAGGTAAGAACACTAAAACTTCAGTGACGGGCAACGATGTTGCACCGCCAGAAGATGATATGAAGTCTGATGTGACGCCTGTCGTTAATGCATGGTCTAAAAAATTATCGCTTTAAAAAATATACACATATAATTATTTAAGTGACTCAATCACCGCGCCTAAAAATCGTGTGGCTTCGCCACCGGTGACGGCGCGATGATCAAAACTCAACGAGAGCGGTAATAAGTGACAAGAGCTGATGGTTCCACCACAGCTTTTAACACCTTCATACAAACGCCCCACAGCAAGAATCGCGACGCTGGGTGGTACAATAATCGGACTCGCAAAACGACCTGCAAATTTCCCAAAGTTAGACAGCGTAATGGTCGAGCCTTTAAGTTGCTCGGCAGGTACCGTACGATTTTGAACGCTTGTTTTAAACGTATTGATTAGTTCACGCAAAGCTTGATCATTGAGTTTCTGTGCATCATGAATAACTGGCACAAATAAACCATCGGCATTATCCATGGCGAGCCCTAAATTCACCTCATCAAAGCATTTACGGGCGCTATGCTCGGTATCAAACCATGCATTTAAAGCCGGCTCGAGTTTGACCGCATCACAGATAGCACGAATAATTCTTACCGTAATATCATCTTTTCCAATCCAACGGGATACATCAGCTTCATCAAAAATACTGACAGGAACGACCGTTTGATGTGACTGAACCATGCTGCTTAGCATGGCACGTCGTACGCCACGAAGTGGCTCGAAGCCTTCAGGTGGTTCAGCTTGTTGCTTCGCCGCTAACTCAACATCATCAAGCGTGATAAGATTATTTTCACCTGTTCCAGACACCGCTTTTAAATCAATGTTTAAACGCTTAGCTTTGAGGCGTGCAGCAGGGGTTGTTTTAACGCGTGCTGCGTTCGGTGATGCTGAACCAATAATAAAATCATCATCTGCAACATCTGTGCTTTCTTCCAGTTTACCGACCACGGTGCCTTGATCTTCTGTCGCTTGTTTTTTTTCTTGAATAAATGCAGCAAGCGGTGCGCCGGTGAGTATAATATCACCGGGATTGCCGAATAATTTTTCGATGGTGCCGGCTTGAGGGCAGGGTACGTCGACCACGGCTTTGGCTGTTTCCATGGATACAAGCGGTTGGTCAACCGTGACCTGGTCACCGACTTTGACAAACCATTCATGGATTTCGGCATCAGGAAGGCCTTCGCCTAAATCAGGTAAATTAAAAACCGTCATAACAACTCCATTTTATATTCTATATTTAATATTAGGCCATGATGCTAAGCACGCTTTGTTTAATGCGCTGAACACTGGGTAAATAATATTTTTCCAATTGAAAATAAGGCATCGTCACATCGTAACCTGTGACACGCTGTACCGGTGCGAGCAATGAATCTAAACTATTTTCCATGATTTGCGCTGAAATTTCCGCGCCGACACCACCTGATTTAGCCGCTTCATGAATAATAACGGCGCGGCCTGTTTTTTCAACAGACGTTAAAATCGTGTTGATATCAAGCGGTTTAATCGTTGCGACATCAATCACTTCACAGGATATGCCGTCTGCTTCAAGTGCGGATGCGGCTTGCATGGTTTCGTGAATGCTAGCGCCCCAGCTAATCAGTGTGACGTCATCACCGGTCTTGAGTGTAAAGCAGGTACCTAGCGGTAGTGCTTTGCCATCATCAGGTACCGGTTGTTTGACCAAGCGATAAATACGTTTAGGCTCAAGAAAGATCACTGGATCTGGGTTACGCATGGCAGCGAGTAATAACCCATAAGCACGTTTCGGCGACGAAGGAATCACAACTTGCAAACCCGGAATATGCGCAAACAAAGCCTCGGTGCTTTCAGAGTGGTGCTCCGGCGCATGAATACCGCCACCAAACGGCGCTCGAAAGACCAGAGGGCAGTGCAATCGACCACGTGTACGATTACGAAGACGTGCGGCGTGCGAGATGATTTGATTCATCGCGGGGTAAATAAAACCCATAAACTGAAATTCAGCCACAGGTTTTAAGCCTTGGGCCGACATGCCCACGGCAAGGCCTGCAATCATCGATTCAGCAAGCGGTGAATCAAACACGCGTCGCTCGCCAAAACGCTCTTGGAGACCAGCAGTTGCACGAAAAACTCCACCGTTTTTACCAACATCTTCACCAAAAACGACCACATTTTCATCGTGATTTAGCTCATAAGCAAGCGCTTGGGTGACGGCTTCAAGGAGTGTAATATTAGACATGTTTAGCTTCCTCCATGGCTTCTTCGCGTTGCTCTAAGAGTTCAGCCGGTGTTTCTGCATAATGATAATCAAAAGCGCTTTCAATCGATTGAGGTTTGCGGTCCAAATAGACGTGTACCGCTTCATCAACTTCATGCTTAGCGGCTTGTAATAAGGCTTGATCTTGCGTTTCATCCCAATCATGCTGATTTTCTAAGAAAATTTTCAAGCGCTTGATGGGTTCACGACCCTGTGCATCGGCTACATCTTTTGCGGGCTGATAACGGGTCGCATCATCGGCTGTGGTGTGGTCGGATAAACGATACGTGATGGCCTCAACCAGGGTTGGGCCTTCGCCTCGACGAGCGCGCTCGATTGCCTCGCCAACGATTTGACGCGTTGAAATCACGTCGTTACCATCCACTTGTACGCCTTTAAAGCCTGCAGCAATGGCTTTTTGAGCAATGGTTTCTGTTGCGGTTTGATTCGTAAGCGGTACAGAAATAGCCCATTGATTATTATTGACGACAAAGACGACCGGTAATTTCCAAAGGCCCGCCACGTTCATGGCTTCATAAAAGTCACCTTCAGATGTACCACCATCGCCCAAGCACACCACAGCAACACGGGGCTCTTTTCGGTATTGGAATGCAAAGGCAATGCCTGCTGCGTGCTGGCATTGTGAGGCAATCGGTACGCAGATTGGAAAATCTTGAGAAGCATTGGAGGTGGCATCAAAATCGCTTCCTCGTTCGTCACCACCCCAGTAGGCAAGAATGTCGGACATCTTTACGCCGCGTTGAATTTGCGCAGCATAATCGCGGTAATAAGGCACAAAAACATCTTCGGGCCGCATCGCATGACCTATAGCTGTGGCAACGGCTTCTTGGCTATTGATCGGCGCGTAGGTTCCCATTTGGCCTGTGCGTTGGAGTGCAATGGCTTTTTTATCAAATACACGCGTTAGCACCATGGTGCGGTACAGATCAATCAGCGTTTGTTTATCTTCTGCAAAGGCAGGGAGCGAAGCTTTTAATACGCCTTGTTCATCTAGAACTTGGAGAAAAGTAATCTCAAAACGAGCAACTACAGTCATTACGCTCACGTCCTTCTAAGCAAATTGAGAAGAAGTAAGGATACCCATAAATCACCGTAAAAACCAGGTTATTCTGAGGGAGGAATATGTGTTGATGTTGAGGGAAAATGAATCTGCCTGATTCGGATGGTGATGTTGGTTTTTTTTAGGTTTAGGGGTGATAAATATTAAATAAAAGTACACAAAGAGAATCAAACAAGGTATGATGTGCGTTTATTTTGAATTTAAAGCTCATTTTTGGCGCTACCTGGGTTGGGGCGATTACTTTTGAGCACAATATTAAGAGGACTCTTTATGCATCCGCGACATATTATGCTTGCTATTCTTGTGATGGTCATCTGGGGATTTAATTTTGTCTTTGTGACGATGGGGTTAGAAGAATTTCCTCCGTTGGCTTTGTGTGCGTTGCGTTTTTTTATGGCGAGTGTACCGATTATTTTCTTTATTAAGCGTCCGCGTGTATCTTGGCGGCTTGTAACTTTATATAGTACCCTGGCGTTCGCGCTACACTTTTCTTGCCTATTTATAGGAATGAAAGCTGGTGTCTCACCTGGTCTGACATCGTTGCTTTCACAAATTCAGGTATTTTTTAGTTTTATGTTTGCAGCTGTGTTTTTAGGCGAGCGACTAACACAATGGCAGGTTATGGGAGCAAGTCTAGCACTGATGGGTCTTGTGGTCGTTGCTGAACATTTAAATGGTGTCGATCTCACGGGAAGCGGCCTTGTTTGGATTCTTTTGGCATCCATGGCGTGGGGCGCTGGTAATTTATGCATCAAAAAAATGGGCGGGGCTCAAGGGCTTTCTCTTATTGTCTGGTCGAGCTTTTTGTCGTTTCCGTTGTTACTGGCGAGCTCATACGTTCTTGAGGGGCCGTCTGCTCTCATGATGTCTTTGCAACATGTCAGCTGGCGTGGTGTCTCGGCTTTACTCTACGTTGCTTATGGTTCTACTTGGATTGGGTACGGGCTCTGGGCATGGCTCATGAGTAAATACTCGGTAGGCACGATGGTGCCTTTTGCTTTACTTGTGCCTATCTTTGGTATGTTCGCATCAAGCCTTGTGTTTGGGGAGGGATTGCCCGCATGGAAACTTATGGCCGCGCTCTTGATTATGCTGGGTCTTATTGTGCATTTGTTTGGTCCACGCTTATCTAATCTATTGTTTGATCGGTCTAAATTATTGAAATCCTGAGCCAGGAGATTCTGGTTCTTGTTCGTTATCTTTAGATACCTTAGGTTTTTCTTGCTCGTTGGACGTATCATGCGTATCGCTTGCGTCCATACTCATAATGGTTTGTTGTAGATCTTCTTTTGCGGACTTGAATCCAAGCGTATTTGAGGCGACTGTGAGTGCAGATTTAACTGTATTTAGTGCCCGTCCTAACCAGCCTTGTTCAGGTGCTGCAGCTTCTTGCGTTACACCAGCCTCAGGTTCAGATGGGTTTTCTAATTGATTTAAAATCGTGCCTGTATGGGCGAAAATTTCCTCGGTTGTAGCATCTGGTTTAGCAATCTGCTCTGCCGCTTGCTCGATAATCTGCTTATCTTGTACGCTTAATTTTTTTTCTTGCTCAGGTGCTTTTGTTATGGCATTAACAATTTTTTTGAGTAAAGTGGCAATGGCTTCAACTATATTTTTAATAAAATTATAAGCCTTTTTAACATCATTTTTTGCATCAGCCATGCTTGCTTTACGCCTTTCAGCTAAATTTCTTCGGTATTCATCCGTAACGTCACTGACCAATCGAGCGCCTGGGTCAGATGGGGTTGTTTTAGCTTGAACTTGCGGTTTTATTTTTTCTTTTGTTGGTTGCTGCTGGTGTTGAGGTGGTTTAGCCTGTTCATGTACGTGTGCTTTAATGGGTTTTGGTTTTTGTTTTTGTTTTGGTTGAATTGATTTAGCTTGTTGTGCTTGTGCTTGTGCTTGTGCTTTAAGTCGAGCAGTCACTTCTGGATCTGATGGGTCGTGTGTTGGAACCTCAGGAAAGGTATCCATGAGTTCTAATGCTGCAGCGTCGAGTGCCGCGGCGACAATCTCATCCACTTCCGATAATTTTTTTCCATTCTTATCGTTCTTCATAATTAACGGGCATATTTCTCATCAACGTATTCAAAGTATAGTACTTTTAACTTATTTTATGTGATTGCGTGGGTGTGCAATGTGAACTAGTATTATTAAAAAGCACGTTACGATAAGGATATTGGGACTAATGCAAACACAAGGGTATGTGCTGAGTAGTAAAAAACTTCCTTCGCTTGATGCTCGGTTAGTACAAATTAATGCACTGGAGCACTTGCCTGAAGAGGGTTGCAGCTTCGTTGTGTTTGATTTTGACGATAATATAACCTTTGAAACGCTTGCGACTTTACGTCAAACAAAAACTTATCGTTATTGTCCATTTTTTTCCTGGGATGGTGCCCCAGATAAGTGTAAGGCGTTATTGGATGGTGGGTTTGACGAAGCCGCCTACAGTAAAGCAGAAGCAATTAACGAACGAATCACAATTTGCCAGCAGAATGATGGTGCTCATCCTGAAAAACAAGATATGAATGTTTTTATCTGTCGGTATATGTTTAGTCGAGAAAATTTAGACATTTTGCCTCGTATTACATACGAAAATATTTATGGATTTGTTTATCCTATAGTTCAGGCCTTAGCTTCTGAAGGAAGCGCAAATGAGCATTGGTATGTACTTAATGCGCTGGTTAAACGTGGGTATTTTGAAGCGCGCGAAGTCGTGAATGAACTGCAAATTTGTCCAGGATGTGAAGGTGGATTATTAAATTTTAAACATTGTTGCCCTAATTGTGAGTCGGTTGATCTTCATATCGAACCTTTTGTGCATTGCTTTACATGCGGTAATGTTGGCCCCGTTAAAGAATTCATGAAACATCAAGAACTGGTGTGTGGTCGTTGCCAGACAACACTTAAGCATATTGGCATTGATTATGACAAACCTTTGGAAGATAAAATTTGTGAAAAATGCCAGCATCGATTTTTTGATCCAAGCACGCGTTTTATGTGCCTTGCTTGTGAAAAAATAGGTGATCCAGAGTCTCTGAATACACGAAAGCTTTGTGCCTTTCATTTGACAAAAAAAGGGGAGGAATTTTCTAAAAATAATCTACAAAAACTAGAGCTAGATCTCGGTGCATTTTTTGAATTAATTAATTTTGATTTATTAGAGCTGATTATTCAGTGGCAAGTAGGTGTGGCTCAACGACATAAAGAAGTTGAGTTTGTAGCGGGTGTGATGTTTGTTGAAAACATTGATGCTTTAATTGAAGACATAGGCTTTTTAAAAACAGAGCAGCAATTGGTTTTATTTTATGAAAATGCTCGTGACTTATTTAGACAAACAGACTTATTAAGCGTTGATGATGATAAATTATTTTGTTTACTAACCATGACGAATTCACAATATATTCCTATTATTCAAGAGAGGATACGAGATTTTGATAAAGACCACGCCGATAAAGGCGGTAAGTTAAGCATTAAGTTTGGTTTTGTATCATCCTCTGAAATTTTAGAGGGTAAATTAGATAAAGAATTACTTATCAATGAAATGCTAAATCGAGTTTCAGATGACTGACTTTTTATTAGCAATGCAGTTTTATATTCTATCGATCTTTAAATCCGGTCAAATTATTCATTTGTTTTTATTCTATTTTCCCTTTGTTTTATTTTTAGAAATGCCATTTTATATGTTTACCGTTGCTTACAGTATTAAAGGCTGGCTTATTTTACATCGAAAAAAAACGCCTCAGGTTGGTTATACGCCTTTGGTGAGCATGGTTGTCGCAGCATACAATGAAACATATGAAGAGTTATTAGTTACGTTCAAGTCAATTCATGAGCAAATTTATGAGGGAGTGATTGAGGTTTTAATTATTGTGGATAATGCTGGAGCTAATAAAGTTACCACAACGTTTGCTACGCAACTCAGTAAACAATTTGATAATGGTTTAACACGTCAATATCGTGTTATTAATAAAATGGCACGTGGTGGTCTTTCGAGTACGAGAAACCTTGGCTTACGGTTGGCGCGAGGCGACATCATGGTTTTAATTGATGCTGATACGTCGATTGATAATACAACCATAGCACATGCCGCACAGCATTTTAGAGATCCACATGTTGTCGCTGTTTCAGGCGCTGTACGTGTGCGAAATGCTTTCGATTCACTGACGACGCGAATGCAGGCTATTGAATACATGATGAGTATTCAATTAGCCAGATTTGGGCTAACCGAGCTTGGGGTGGTTAATAATATATCGGGGGCGTTTGGTATATTTAGAACCACGTTTGTAAGGCAAATTGGCGGGTGGTTGAACGGCACGGCTGAAGATTTAGATATGACACTTCGGATGCACGCATATCTCAGTCGTTATCCTTGGCTTAAGGTGATACATGAGCCTTATGCGATTGCATGGACGGAGTCGCCGGCGACATTTATGGAGCTTATGAAGCAGCGCGTACGCTGGGACGGAGATTTGTATTATATTTATATCACGCGTCATTGGCGGCTTTTTAGTACTAAAATCATTTCATTTAGAAAGCTGTTTTTTATTGCATGGTACGGGTTGTATTTTCAGTTGATTTTACCGTTTGTTGTTTTATGTTATACGACGATTCTCTTTTTTAAATTTCCTCTACATGTTATTTCATCGATGTTTGTGATGTTATATTTTTATTATTTACTCGTGACTCTTGCTATGTTTATGCTATTTTTACTCTTAGTATCTGAGCGTATTAAAAAAGACAAACGTTTTATACCTTGGCTCTTTGTGCTTCCACTTTATAATATGGTGATGCGTTTTATGGCTTTCTTTTTTATTATGAATGAGATTATTTTCAAAGGTCATAATGATTCTTCGATGGCTCCTTGGTGGGTGATTAAAAAAACAAAATAAGATGGTGTGAATTACATGGGTATTAGTTTAAAGCGAACTAAATTAGATGAAAAATCAACCGTGAAAGATTACGGTGCAGGCACACGATCGGCGCCTAAGTTTCGTTGGCTTTTAATCATTGGATTAGTGAGCCTTCCGTTACTTGCACTGATGTATATGCTCTTGGATGAAACCATACTTGCAGATTTTCAAGGTGTGGTTGTGTTTGATACCGTCACGATAAGAACGCCGGATGCTGGATACGTTGATAAAATGTATATCAATGAAGGTGATCAGGTAAAAAAAGACCAAAAATTACTCCTATTTAAATCACCTACACTTGATTCAGAATTAATGTATTTGAATAAAGAAAAAGAACGTATTGAAAAACGAGCAACATCCATCAGTCGAGAGTCAACTGCATCGTTAGAAGGAAATTTAGAGAGTGTAAAAAAAGATATTGCTAGTAGCCAGGAGGTGTATGATAAATTTCTTACATATTATGCCCCGAAAGGGCATGTTTCGGCTTTGAAGTTAGAGGAAGCTCGAAAAAATGTGTCTGATGCTAAGCAAGCTTATTCTCAATTACAGCACCAGATTAAGCAAATTAAGCTAGAAAACGATGTGCTGATGGAGGTTAATTATAAACGGCCTCTTGAAGATATTAACAACCAAATAAATCAGATAAATATAAAAAAGCAATATTTTTTGATTAAGTCGCCTGAGGAAGGGGCTATCAAAGAGATTAGAATAAGTCCAGGTGAATTTCTTGCTTCAGGTGAAGAAATTATTGAAATTATCACAAAAAATGATTTACATGTGGTGGCCTTTATTGATCCTAAAAAAGCTGAAGACGTGCGCCCGCAAACGAAGGTGACATTAACGTTCCCCGATCAATTTGTAGCAAAAGGTGAAGTCATCAATGTTCCGAGTCATGCTGATAGTACGCCGCTTGCTTTTCAAAGTCCGCTGGCAACGCGTGAAAATAAATTAATTGTGATCATTCATTTTAAACAAGCGCTGCCTGAGAAATATAAAGTATTTGGGGTTCCTGTTGATGTGAGTCTAGATTAAGTGCGTTACACCGCAATTCTTTCATCAAAAACAAAGCATTGACCATCCCACTTAGATTGCTCAGCAGGCATTTTTTCGATGTAATTTAATATGCCACCATCGAGCTGATACACATGTTCAAAACCTAAATCTTTAAAATAAGCGGTAGATTTTTCGCAGCGAATACCACCCGTGCAGTATGTGGCTATTTTTGTTTGTTTTTTGTCCAGTAGGTTTTTTTGAATATATTCTGGAAAATCTCTAAATGTATGTATTTCAGGATCAATAGCATGCCTAAATTTACCTAGGGTTACTTCGTAATGATTTCGGGCATCTAGCACTAAAACATCGGGGTCGTCTAAAAGCTCGTTCCAAGCTTCGGGTGATAAATGCGTTTCTTTGGTGGATAGCGCCTCGGTTCCTGGCACGCCAAGGGTGACGATTTCTGGGCGTAATTTTACTTTACGGCGTTCAAACGGCATGGTGTTTGTGTGGGTTTCTTTAAATTCTAAATCAGCGAATCGAGTATCAGCTCTTAAAAAAGCATACATGTTTTGGATGTTTTCAGGTGTGCCCGCAAATCCTGCATTAAGACCCTCAGGAGCTAAAATAAACGTACCAAGAATACGGTGTTCTTTCATGGCTAGCAGTAGTTGGCGTTTAAAAAGATCAAGATCATTGACGGCTATAAATTTGTAACATGATGCGACGGTGTAAGCGTCCATAATAATACCCTATTGGTTTGATATAGAAAATTTAGGAGGAGAAGATAGCATAATTTTTATGTCTTGAGTATGCTATGTTTAGAGTAGCTCTTATTCAATAGGTCGTTAATTTATGTGTTTTTCAGAGGTCATGATGCAACCGTCGATAGTTTATTATGCGCTACTTATATTGGGTATATTCGGAGTTTTTTTTGAATTATTTAATCCAGGGTTTATTTTGCCAGGTGTGATAGGTTTTATGGCTCTGGGTGTCGCACTTTATGCTTTGCAAGCGTTGCCTATATACTATCTTGGATTTCTACTTGTTATTTTAGGTGCGATATTGGTGTTAGGCGTGAAGCTTGCGCTACGTAGTCAAAAGCGTCCTGTGCAAAACGGCGCGAACATGTTGATGGGGGCACTAGGTCATACATTAGGCTTAATTGAACCTCGCGGTCAGGCGTTAATCCACGGTGAAATTTGGAGTGTATATTCAAAGCATACGATTCGTAGCAATTGCCCGATTAAAGTGATTGCTATTAACGGTATTTGTTTGGAAATAGAAGAAAAACTAGACGAGGGAGATAAGTAATGGTTTATTTCAGTGTTTTTTTTATGGCCTTAGCCGGAATTATATTAGCATCTACATTTCGTGTGCTTCGAGAATATGAGCGCGGTGTGGTCTTTATGTTAGGTCGATTTTGGCGAGTCAAAGGTCCAGGGTTAATTGTTATTATTCCTGTTTTACAGCAAATGGTACGTGTTGATTTGCGAACGGTGGTGATGGATGTCCCCAGTCAAGATGTGATTTCTCGAGATAATGTCTCGGTACGTGTGAATGCTGTGTTGTATTTTCGTGTTGTTGAACCGGAAAATGCTATTGTTCAAGTGCAAGATTACCTGGAGGCGACCAGTCAGCTGGCCCAAACGACATTACGCTCTGTGTTAGGCCAGCATGAACTTGATCAAATGCTGTCTGAACGAGAAAGTTTGAATTGTGATATCCAGAAAATCTTAGATGAACAAACGGATGGCTGGGGCATTAAAGTATCTAACGTTGAGATTAAGCATGTTGATTTAAACGAAAATATGATTCGTGCGATTGCTAAACAGGCCGAAGCTGAGCGAGATCGACGCGCTAAAGTGATTCACGCTGAGGGAGAGTACCAAGCATCCGAAAAGCTCTTGGATGCAGCTAAAATTTTAGCTAAAAGCCCTGAAGCCATGCAATTACGCTATTTACAAACGTTGGCGAATATTGCTGATAACGGTAATTCTTCAACGATTGTGTTTCCTGCGCCACTTGAATTAGGTAATTTATTTAAAAAACTTCAAGGCTGAGCATACGAAAAGGATAGCGATGAGATGAACGATAGGGATTTCGAGAAGAAAATGAAGCATATTCACTGGACCTATGATTTTATCATGTCGGACTCTTTTTTAGGATTTTTAGACTTGATTCCCGAAGCGGTTGTTATCAGCGAAGAGTCTGGAAAAATTATTATCACCAATCGAGTGGCTCAACAGTTATTCCAGTACGCTGAAGATGACTTTCGTCAATGCAGCATTGAAGATTTAGTACCTGAGAAAATAAGAGCCATACATCCCAAATTGCGCGCTGATTTTTTTGAAAGTCCAAAGCCTCGATTTTTAGCGGGTCGTAATTTAGATCTTTATGCTTGCAGGAAAGACGGTTCAGGCTTTCCCATGGAATCAGCCTTGTTTGCGATTAAAACTGATCAAGGACAGCTTGGCGTTAATTTACTTCGAGATATTACCGAGCAAAAAAAAGATGCCGAAATCATCACGAAGTATGCCTTTGTGGATACGTTAACGGGTCTTCCTAATCGTCGTTATTTTGATGATTACGTTAAACGCACAGCCTCAATAGCACGGCGCTCTGGAGCAATGCTGGGTTTTATATATCTTGATCTTGATCTTTTTAAACCCATTAATGATACGCATGGTCACGATGTAGGCGATCTTGTGTTGCAAGAGATCAGTGATCGTATCTCCAGTACGTTACGGACGGAAGATTTATTAGCAAGAATAGGTGGAGATGAGTTTGTTTTAACAGTCTCTTCTTTTACGAATCCTAAGCACCTAGAAAAATTGGCCGAGCGTATATTAAACGCATGTTGCCAGCCCATATTCATTGATGAACAATCACTGTTGCTTTCTGTAAGCGTTGGTATTAGCTTTAATCAAGGTAAAGATTTTGATGAACAAGCATTAATTAAATCAGCAGATCAGGCGATGTACCAAGCAAAAAAACAAGGCGGTAATTGTTTTGTTTGTGCTGTAAACTAATGCATATTTTAGTTTGAGGAAAACATTGTATGTACGGTTGCTTTCGAAAATTATCTAATTATATTGATGCAGAAAAGATGCATCATATTGCATTGTCTATACTGCGTTATATACCGAAGTGTTGTTTTAAAAAGATCGCAAGTAAGCCAGTCCAGGTGATGGGGATGGAGTTAAAGCATCCCGTAGGTTTAGCGGCAGGGTTTGATAAAGATGGTAAATATTTAGATGCCTTAGGTAAATTAGGTTTTTCTTTTATTGAACTCGGAACGGTAACGCCACAACCACAAGGCGGTAATCCAAAACCTCGTATTTTTCGCTTATCTAAAGAGCGTGCAATTATTAACCGTATGGGATTTAATAATGCTGGGGTGGACGCGCTTGTCAAAAATATAAAAAAAACAGCCTATCGGGGCGTGATAGGTGTAAGTATTGGTCCGAATAAAAATACGTCTGCTGAGAAAATATGGGATGATTATCTGTATTGCCTGGAACGAGTGTACGCTTATGCTGATTATATCGCGGTAAATATTTCATCGCCCAACACGCCAGGCTTACGTGAATTGCATGATATCACGCGTTTTACTTCGTTGACGAGTAAGCTGCGTGAAGAGCAAATTGTATTAGCTGAGAAAACAGGACGTTATGTACCGATGGTGATCAAGCTTTCTCCTGATGAGTCGGACGAATCCCTGAAAAACATGGCGGTACAACTCGTAGCATCGGGGTTGGATGGCATTATTCTTACGAATACAACAGTATCGCATCAAGGTGAAACGGGTGGCTTGAGTGGTCGGCCGCTTGCTACACGTGCTCGGCAATGTCTCGATGTTGTTAAAAACGCCGTAGGTGATGATTTAATTTTAATTGCTGCAGGTGGGATAGATAGCCCGGAGGAGGCGCGTTTGCGTATAACCTCCGGAGCATCATTGATTCAGGTGTATTCGGGATTAATTTATGAAGGGCCTGGGCTGATTCAGAAATTAGTGGGTGGCTTGGTGGATGTGAGCTCTGATGTTAAGTCATAATCATCGAGATGCTCCGTTAAATCGTTTTCAATCCACTGACGAAGGCTAGGTGTTAATGTCATGGTGTTTAAGTGATCTAATATAGCTTGCAAGCCTTCCGAGCGGTTTTCTTGATCGTCATGTGCGATCAAATTATACGTTTGAAGCAGCAAAAAAAGTTCACCGAGCTTATCTTCTTGGTTTTGTATGGGCTCTTCCTCGTTGTGCTTGAAAAACAAAACAGCCATGAGTTTTACCTCGCTTATAAGTAACGGCTCTTAAAAGAGCCACATCGAATGATTTTAAAGATAGTATAGTCGGGTTTTTCAAAAAAATGAGGAGATCTAGGAAAAGTTTTGGAAAAATTGGCCTGGTCACATCTTATTCGTGTATAATACGCGCGTCCATGAACCGTTAATACACAATTGGAGTACATGATGTCAACAGAATTAACATTATCGATTATTAAGCCTGATGCTGTAAAAAAATCAGTGATCGGAAAAATTTATACAAAATTTGAAGAAGCAGGCCTTCAAATTGTTGCTGCTAAAATGACACGTTTATCACGTGAAAAAGCTGAAGCGTTTTATGCGATTCATAAAGAACGTCCATTTTTTAATGATCTCGTAAACTTCATGATTTCAGGTCCTGTGATGATTCAAGTCTTAGAAGGTCCGGATGCGATTAAAAAGCACCGTGATATTATGGGCGCAACCAATCCTAAAGAAGCGGCTCCGGGCACGATTCGTGCTGAATTTGCAGATAGTATTGATGCGAATGCCGTACATGGTTCAGATGCTGCTGAAACAGCAAGCCAAGAAATTCCATTCTTCTTTGAGTCGCATGAGCTGTGCAAACGTGCTTAAACTTGCTTAATTGAGGTGGATGACATGATGGATTCAAAAAAAATAAATTTGCTTGGTTTAGATCAAAAAAGTTTGTTGGCTTTTTTTGAACAAGAAGGCGAGAAGCCGTACCGAGCCAAGCAACTTATGAAATGGATTCATCATGAAGGTTGCTCAGATTTTTCAGAGATGAATAATCTGAGCAAAGTCTTACGTGCACGTCTTGCTGATATCGCTGAAATTCGTGCGCCTGAGATGATGACATGCCAAGTTTCAGATGATGGAACGCGTAAATGGTTACTTCGTTTATCATGTGGTAATTCCGTTGAGACCGTATTTATTCCCGAGGAGAATCGAGGCACGCTATGTGTTTCGTCTCAGGTGGGGTGTGCGCTCAATTGCAGTTTTTGTTCAACAGGGAAACAAGGGTTCAATCGTAACTTATCATCGGCTGAAATTATTGGTCAAGTTTGGCTTGCAGTGCATGCACTTGCAGCTGAAAAAGTAAGCTTTCCCTACAGGATTACAAACGTCGTGATGATGGGGATGGGCGAGCCGCTCTTAAATTTTGATCCGGTGTTAGCCGCGATGAATTTGATGATGGACGACTATGCTTACGGCTTGTCTAAACGTCGTGTGACGTTGAGCACATCAGGGATAATTCCCGAAATGAAGCGTTTGCGTGAACTGAGTGAAGTATCACTTGCCGTGTCACTTCATGCTCCTAATGATGTCTTACGCAATGAGCTCGTACCGATTAATAAAAAATATCCTTTAGCTGAGCTTATGGATGTATGTCGTACATATTTTTCAGATAGACGTGTTGTGACTTTTGAATATGTCATGCTCAAAGGTGTCAACGATCAGCTTGAACATGCGGATGAATTGATTGCTCTATTAGCCGATGTGCCCGCCAAGATGAATTTAATACCGTTTAATCCGTTTCCTATGACGCATTATGAACGCTCATCAAAAAATGCAATTTTTGCCTTTCGCGATCGCTTGATTGCTGCAGGTATTAATACTATTACACGTAAAACACGTGGTGATGATATTGATGCCGCTTGCGGGCAGTTAGCCGGTGAGGTTGCGGATAAAACACGTCGTGCAGCACGTTGGCAAGCCTTGAACTTTGAGAAAATGAAAGAAGAACAAATCAACTAAAAGGTATATCCACCACGGTCCGTTCACGGCTATAATATGTTTCGCCGTCTTCTTTTGGAGTATGTGAATGAACGTAACCACGACCACAGCCACCGGTATCGATGATTTGGATAATATAGATAACATGAATGATTTAAATGATACAACTTATGTAAATAATATGACTGATATGACAGATACAAATGAAATGTCTTTAAGCGAAAATCCAGGCGCGCAGCTCGCAGCTATTCGCGAGCAGCATGGTTACAGTGCTGAATATGTTGCAAGTAAACTGCATTTGCGTGTATGCATGATTGAGCGACTCGAAGCTGATGATTACCAAGATATGCCAGAACCGGTATTTATCAAAGGGTATTTACGAGCCTATGCCAATTTGGTCGGCGTTAAGCCAGCACCGTTCCTTGCATCGTTTAATCGTTTTCATGCGAGTACCAAGCGAGTACAGGAGCGTGCGTTGTGGCAAACTCGGCGACAAACCCATCAAGTTGAGCATATTACACGATGGGTAACTGGTGCTTTTGCAGTGATTGTTGTCGTTGCTGTGGCTTGGTGGTGGAGCAAAAGTAAAGACGTGGAAACGTTGTTTTCAGCACACACGCAGCAAGTTGATGCATCACTTGCTCACACAGAGTCTGAGATACGCTTGACGGATTTATCCAATATGCGTACGTTACTCACACCAACAACGAAGCCAAAGCAAGCCCTATTTTTAGGTGCGCATAATGATTGAAAAAATTCAAGCCATTCGTGGCATGAATGATGTGCTTCCAGATGCAAGTTATGCTTTACGGTTTTTGGAGCGTAGCTTTGCGGATTGTGTCTTGACGTATGGGTATCGCGAGTTTCGAACGCCTTTACTTGAAAATACAGCTTTGTTTAAGCGCTCCATCGGTGAAGTGACCGATATTGTTGAAAAAGAAATGTACACGTTTTCTGACCGAAACGGTGAGAGCTTAACTTTGCGTCCCGAAGGTACAGCTGGCTGTGTTCGAGCATGCATTGAGCATGGGATGTTACGTAATACCCCTCATAAATTATGGTACACGGGGCCAATGTTTCGTTATGAAAAACCACAAAAAGGTCGTTACCGACAGTTTCAGCAGCTTGGACTCGAAGCTTTTGGCTTGGCAGGTGTGGGGATTGAGCTTGAGATGATCGCTCTTTGTGCGCGATTTTGGCGCATGATTGGGGTTGATGATGTGGTTCAGTTGCAACTCAATACAATCGGAACGGTTGAAGAGCGCCAAAGCTATAAAGCGATTTTAGTTGCTTATTTTAGACAGCATATGGAACGTCTTGATGAAGACAGTGTGCGTCGTCTTGAGCAAAATCCTTTACGGATTCTCGATAGTAAAAATCCCGATATGAAAGCTATCATTTCTGATGCACCCAAGCTTATGGAGAGCTTAGGTGAGGTTAGTCAAGCGCATTTTTCGAGCTTATGTTCAGGCCTTGATGTTTTAAATATTTCGTATGAAATTAATCCATGTTTAGTGCGTGGTTTAGATTATTATGAACATACAGTGTTTGAATGGGTGACGACAGCACTCGGTAGCCAAGGTACCGTATGTGCCGGAGGTCGCTATGACCGATTAGTAGAGCACTTAGGTGGAGCAGCAACACCTGCGTTTGGTTTTGCTATGGGCGCCGAACGTTTATTATTGCTTATGCAGCAACAAAACGTAGCTCAGTTGTTAGAACTCCCGCCGACGGCGTATATTCTCGTCGAAGAAGAGGCTTTACCTCGCGCTATACAAATAGCTGAAACCATTCGAGAAGCTATGCCTAGCTGGGTTGTTTTATTACATACCAACGGTGGGCGTTTTAAAAATCAATTTAAGAAAGCCGATAAAAGCGGCGCGCGTTTGGCTTTGATCTTAGGCGAGGATGAGTTGTGCGAACAAACCATAAGCATGAAAGATTTACGCGGTCAACGTGCGCAGCAATGTGTACCTCAGGTTGATGTTGTGCAAGCCATGAGAACGTATTTTTTGGATTAATTACTCGAAAGGAGATGTAAGCGTGTCGATTTATATGACCGAGACGGAGCAGTTAGAGGCGATAAAGGCATGGTGGCAGCGCCATCAACGTTTGATTAGTCTTGTTTTGTCTATCGTGCTTGTGAGTGTGGCTGGATACAAATATTGGAATTGGCACTCAGAAAAAATGGCGTGGCAAGCCTCTGCGTCTTATGAGCGCTTAATGGCGGCGTCGTCTGGAAATGATAGCAAGGCTATCGAAGCGTATTCAAAAACGTTGATCAACGACTATCCTAAGACCGTTTATGCCGATGCGGCAGAACTCGTCTTAGCAACGCATTGGGTGTCACTGGAAAAATGGAATGAGGCTAAAAATGTTCTCGACCATGTTGCACTTCATGCTACTATGCCAGCCCTGAAGCAGGTCGCACGTATTCGTCTTGCACGAATTTTGATTGAACAGAAAGCTTTTGATAAGGCATTAGGCTATTTGGACCAGATGGATAGTTCTGTATATAAACCTTTAGTTGATGAATTGAAAGGCGATGTGTACGTTGCCACGGGACGTTACCAAGAAGCGGATGTTCTGTACAGTGAGGCTCGTGATGAGGCCAAAATTCGCGGTATAGGTAATTTATTTTTGGATATGAAAGCAAATGAATTAGCGGCTTTAGCGCAATCCTCAAAACATGAGGCTACGGCGTTTAAATCAGCGTAAAGAAAGAGGTTTTAGGGCGTATGGCTCGTATACAATTGCGATGGATTGGACTGTTTGTTTTCTTGATGATTCAAGGATGTACGTACTTGGATGATTATTGGTTAGGTAAAGACAATACCGCTGTACCTGGATCTTTACCACCGCTTGCCTCGAATACGGTTACCTGGACGCCTTGTTGGACCGTTTCGCTGGGTAAGTCTGTTAAAAAACAGGATGCCTACCTTCGGTTGAAGCCTGCGATTGATGGTTCGATGATTTATGTAGCCAACCATCAAGGTTTAGTGAAGGCTGTCAATAAAACAACGGGTGAAGTGCTTTGGTCTAAACAACAAACGCAAAAATTAGTATCTGGCCCGGCTGTTGGGGCTAAAAATTTAGTTTTTTCAACTGATAACGCCGGTATCAGTGTTCTTAGTAAGTCTGACGGTCATGAACTTTGGCACGGTAGTGTGTCGAGCGAAGTCTTGTCATTGCCATTAATTGTTGATGATCAAGTGATTGTTAAGACGGTCGACGGCCATCTTTATGCGTTTAATCGCCGAACAGGCGAAAAGCAATGGGTGATTGATCATGGTGCGCCATCCCTTGTTTTAAGAGCAAGTTCTTCTCCTGTTCTTTATAATCATATGGTTTTAGTCGGCTTTTCTGACGGAAAATTGGATGCAATTGATCTTGAAACAGGTCGTGTAATCTGGCAGCGCAGCATGGGCTATGCAAGTGGAGCAAGTGATGTTGAGCGTTTAGCTGATATTAGTAGTGATCCGCTGGTTCGAGGCGATGTGGTTTATTTGGCCAGTTATCAAGGCTACATGGTTGCGATGTCACTTAGGCAAGGTCAATTTAATTGGAGCAAGCCTGTATCAACGTACCGAAATTTAGCGATTGATTCAGGTGCACTCTACATGACCGATGCTGAAGATATTTTATGGTCCATGAATCGAAGTAATGGACATGTTCGTTGGAAACAACCTGCTTTAACTGCGCGCGGTGTGACTGAGCCGGTTTTAATGGGACGACGTTTGCTTGTGGGTGATAAAACAGGATTTTTACACCTTATAGATGTGAAGCATGGTGATTTTGTTGCGCGACACGCGCTTGGAAGCTCAATTATTGTTGGGCCACTTGTTTCAGATAATCACATCTATGTTATAACTGCCTCAGGACAACTTCAATGCTTTTCGATCAAAGGATAATCCATTATGATGCCAACAGTTGTTTTTGTCGGGCGTCCCAACGTCGGAAAATCGACGTTATTTAATCGCTTAACACACACACAAGATGCTTTAGTGGCCGATTTTCCGGGTTTAACACGTGACAGGCAATACGGTAGTGCTTCGTTTGAAGATAAAGCATTTTTAGTGGTTGATACGGGTGGCGTCGGCGTTGAAGATCTGGCCGTAGATGACTTGATGTCCTCACAATCAACGCAGGCGTTAGAAGAAGCCACTCATATTTTCTTTTTAGTGGATGGGCGCACGGGAGTTACCCCCACAGATGAGCAAATCGCCCTGCGCTTAAGAAAGTATGGAAAATCGGTCGATCTTCTTGTTAATAAAACCGACGGTCTTGATGAGTCAGTTGCATGTGCCGATTTTCAGGCGTTAGGTTTTTCTTCGGTACATCCTATTTCAGCAACACATGGTCGTGGGATTCAACGTTTGTTACGTGAGGTAACCGAAGATTTTCCGGTAGCGCCTAAAGCATCGCTTGAAGCGGATGGCGTGATTCGTGTCGCTATTATTGGACGACCTAATGTCGGAAAATCTACGTTAATTAATCGCATGCTAGGCGAAGAACGCATGGTGGTTTATGACATGCCGGGTACGACGCGCGATAGTATTTCAGTGCCTTTTGAACGTGCGGGCCAAAATTATGTATTGGTTGATACGGCAGGCGTGCGTCGACGGGCACGCGTTAATGAAAAAATAGAAAAGTTTTCTATTATTAAAACTCTTCAGTCGATTCAATCTGCTCACGTGTGTTTAATGCTGCTGGATGCAGAACAAGGGGTGACGGATCAAGATTTACACCTGATTGGTTTTGCTATTAATGCAGGAAAAGCTTTAGTTGTAGCTGCAAATAAATGGGATGGTCTAGAAACCGATCACAAAGAAAAAGTTAAAGCTGATATTTTAAGAAAACTTCAGTTTGCACAGTTTGCTAAATTTCACTTTATTTCAGCATTGCATGGTTCAGGTGTTGGCAGTTTATTCAAAGATATCAACGAAGCTTATGCATCAGCCATTAAAACCTTGTCTACGCCCGAGCTTACGCGTATTCTACAAGATTTAATTGCGAAAAATCCGCCGCCCTTGGTTAATAATCGCCGTGTTAAATTACGCTACGCGCACGCAGGCGGACATAATCCACCGTTGATTGTTCTCCACGGTAATCAAGTGGATTCGTTACCAACCAGCTATAAACGCTACCTTAATAATGAATATACCCGTCGTTTAGATTTAGTTGGTACGCCCTTGAGATTAATTTTCAAAGGCGGTGAAAATCCTTACGAAGGCAAAAAAAATCCTTTGACCGAGCGTCAAGTTAAAAAGCGTAAACGTTTGATTGTGAGCGTAAAAAAATCCAAACGCAAATAAAAAGGATAAGCATGAGCTTAAAACAAATGTACAATGATCTTGCCGGCCAATATGATTTGGCCGATCAGTTTGGAGCCATCAGCGAGAGTCATCGTGCAGCCATTCGTCAAATCACACGAGCCACTTCGTTAGATAAGCCTGAATCCCGGGTGTTGGATTTGGGCGTGGGTGATGGTGCATTTTTAAAAAAATTAAGTCAAAGCATGCCTAAGGCACAATTTACGGGTGTTGACGTATCTGCCGAAATGTTAAAGCGGGCAGAGAAAGCATTAGCATTAACGACGATTGAGGCCAGTGCGACAGATGTTCAAAATTTCTTGCCCGCACATAGCCAAGATTTGGTTTTAGCTCACTTTATTAATGCCTATATTCCCATTAAAGCTTTGTTTGATTCCGCAAGTGCGTTAACGCGTTCCAACGGCTATTTTTCGTTTATTACGACAACGTATGACTCATTCCCTGTGGCTCAGCAATATTTAGCTGATTTTATTGCGGAAGGCACGTTATTAAGCAGTGTTGTTGGGCATTATTATAAGTCCATTCTGAAAAACACGACGGTTGCTAAAAGTGAACAAGATTTAAAAGATGTGTTTAAGCAACATGATTTTGAAATATTAGAGCATAAGCGTTTTCATATTCCGGTTGTTCTTAACAATATCGATGAATTAGCTCTTTTTGGTATTGAAGGCACCTGGTTTTTAAATAGTTTATCTATACGAATGTTGCCAAAGAGCTTTTTATTGCAGCGTTTAAAGCGCTTGTTTGATCGTATATTTTCCTTCCCATATAGGGATACACATATAATTGATGTGATTTTGGCGAAAAAATGATGTTGCGTATGTTTGTAATAAGCATGAGTTTTATTTTTATACTTGTGCCTGATTTGGCAAATAGCCATAAACCGCAAGCTTTCTTAGACGGTGTGGCGGGCACATCTGATGAAGGCCCTCAAATTGTTGAGCATTTTTGCAGCACATGCCATGCGCCAAGCCCCATGCTGCCACTGGGTGCGCCAAGAATGGGAGTGACATCTGACTGGCGTGCGCGTTTAGAACAGGGCTTAGATCTTTTATTTAAGCATGCAGATGAAGGCTTGCGAGCCATGCCACCCAGAGGTGGTTGCTTTGAATGTACAGATAAGCAGTTATGGCTTGCGATTGCAGCTTTATTGCCTATGGATATTGTTGAACACAAACAGATTTTAGAGGATAAAACCAAATGACCGTAATTTCAGATTTAAATTTAGATAAAACATTAACCATTGCTTCAGATTTAGATAAAACATTAGAGCTTATTGATATTGCCAATCATATCGGTGAAGAGGTTGAGCTTTCGGGGTTTGTCTATAAAGTTCGGGTTTTATCTGAGTTTGGTTTTATTTTATTGCAGCATGGTGGTTTTTTAGTACAAGTTGTGTTCACAGGTGATTTAGGTGCTACAGGCATCAAAGAAAACGGTGCCATAAAAATAAAAGGTCATGTTACTGAGACCAACATCAAAGATGCGTTTGTGCATCCTAAGCACTGTGAAATTCAACTCACAGACTATACGGTTTTAAGTGCGCCGTCAGAGCCCATGCCTTTTGATGTGACCAAGAAAAAATTAGATATTCATAACGATGTGAAATTTGATTATCGTTATCTTTCGATGCGTCATCCTAAAGAAAAAGCAATTTTTAAGATTCAATCAGGACTTGTTCAGGGCGTACGTGCGTTTCTTATGAGTCATGATTTTGCTGAAATTAGAACCCCTAAAATCGTAAAAGAGGGGGCCGAAGGTGGCGCTAATATTTTTTCGCTTGATTACTTTGGTAAACAAGCATTTTTGACACAGTCACCTCAGTTCTATAAAGAATTTTGTGTGGGTGTGTTTGAGCGCGTATTTGAAATTGCTCCGGTATTTCGAGCTGAAAAACATCACACCAACCGGCATATCAATGAATACACATCGATCGATTTAGAGCTTTCACATATCAATTCGTTCTATGATATCTTAAATTTAGAAGCAAGCATGCTTAAATTTATGTTTGCCTATGTCAAAGAACATATGCCACATGAACTCGCGCTCTTGGATGTTGATTTACCCGTGATTGATACGATTCCGGTGTTGCGTTTTTATGATGTTAAACAAATTGTCGAAGAGGTTTATAAAATCAAACCTAAAGATTCGTTTGATTTAGCTCCGATAGAAGAGCTTAAAATTTCAGAATATATCAAAGAAAAGCATGGTTCTGATTTTGTGTTTATTACGCATTATCCATCCGCTAAACGCCCTTTTTATGCGAAAGACGATCCTGAGAATACCGATTTAACGTTGAGTTTTGATTTGCTATTCCGTGGTGTTGAAATTACCTCAGGCGGGCAACGTATTCATGATCATGATGAATTGATCGCTAAGATGCAGGCGAAAGGCATGGATCCAAAAGATTTCGAGTTCTTCTCGACGGCCCATAAATATGGCTTACCGCCACACGGTGGTTTAGGCATGGGGCTCGAGCGTGTTACGCAAAAATTGCTTGATTTAGATAATATCAAATCAGCGACCATGTTCCCACGAGATGCTGTGCGTTTGTCGCCATAGTGCTGAACTTGATCTCTTAAGCGTGTATTACTATTCTTTACTTGATCCCAAGCAAGGAGCAGTAAAATAATGCAGCCTTATAATAAAAATAATTGTTCTAGCGCGATTGTTACAATTTTAGAAAATCATGGCGTCACACATGTTTTTGGTGTGCCTGGCGCTAAAATTGATAGTCTTTTTATTGCACTCAAGCATTCAAAAATCAAATTAATTACCTGTCGTCACGAACAAAATGCAGCATTCATGGCCGCTGCTTTTGGCCGCCTTACGGGGACAATCGGTGTGTGTGTGGCCACTTCAGGTCCTGGCGTTGCTAATTTAACAACCGGCTTGGCTACGGCAACCAGTGAAGGCGATCCGGTATTAGCTATTGGTGGCGAAGTTCCCGTCGATGAACGTATCAAAAAAACACATCAGTCTTTAGATGCGATTGGCCTCATGAAAGCAGTGACTAAATATTCAGAAGAGGTGGTTACAGCGAATCAATTGGCTGAAGTTATAGGCAATGCAATTCGTAGCGCTGAGTCAGATAGACCTGGCGCGGCTTTTGTTTCTTTACCTCAAGATATAGGATTATCGACGTTTGAGGGTGATGTTAGGGCAAATTGGAGTCAAAAAGCACCCCGAGGTCCTGGAAGCTCGCTGGCAATTGCCGAAGCCGTTCGAGCATTAAAGCAGAGTCAACGTCCCATCGTCATCATGGGTATGCAATCATCTTCACGTGAATTTTCGCAGCCATTGATTCAGTTTATAAAACAAACGGGTATTCCTTATATTTCAACGTTTCAAGGGGCCGGTGCTTGGGTTCAACAACAAAGTGCTGCTATTTATGCCGGGCGAATAGGATTATTTCGTAACCAACCGACCGATAAATTATTAGACCAAGCCGATCTTGTTCTCACCATTGGTTATAATCCCATTGAATACGATCCTTCTATTTGGAATGCGAACAATAAGCGGCCCATTATTTGTATTGATACCATTCAGGCTGATCAAGACCATGACTTTATACCCATCACCGAGATCATTGGCGATATTGGGGAATCTTTAAAGCTTTTCGGTGAGGCTGCCAAAGTCGAGATTAATGCAGGTTATATTAAAACAGCTAAGCATGTTTTTCAGGAAGTACAAGCAACGATAGCTGAAGGTAAGCGTATGGATAAATTTCCAGTCCAACCTTTACGATTAATTCACGAACTTCAAAAACAAATGACGGCAGACACACATGTTGCGCTTGATGTCGGCTCTCATTACATTTGGACCAATCGTTACTGTGTTACGGATAATGCACGTCAAGTTTTAGTGAGCAATGGTCAACAAACACTGGGCGTTTCGATACCTTGGGCCATCAGTCTTAGCTTGTTGTACCCCGAAGAACGTGTTCTTTCAATCTCGGGTGATGGCGGATTTTTGTTTTCTTCGATGGAGTTGGAGACTGCCGTACGAATTGGGGCTAAATTTGTACATGTTATTTGGGATAGTTGTTCTTATGATATGGTTGCTTTTCAAGAAGTGGCCCATTACGGAGAGAGCGCTGGGGTTAAGCTCGGAAGCTATGATGTTATAAAAATGGCAGAATCGTTTGGGTGTAGGGGGTACAGTATACAATCAGCGGATGAATTACCTCATGTGTTTAAAGAGGCGTTTAAGTCAGAGGTTCCAGTTTTAATTCATGTTCTTGTTGATTACAGTTTGAACGCACGTTTGATGGAAGATATTCACCAAAGTTTTATCAACTAATGTGAGAAAAGCCCCATGATTCCGAAGATTCCAAATACGCTGTTTCAAGTATCCACATCAGCTGCGTTAGTGCAGGGTGTCTATCAAGGATGTGCTAAATTAAGCGATGTCAAAGCATGCGGAAATTTTGGTCTTGGGACATATGAAGGATTGAATGGCGAGGGGTTAATGCTCGATGGCCAAGTGTATCAAGCCTTGAGTGATGGAAGCGTTGTCGAGCCAGATGATGCTTGTAGGGTACCGTTTTGGCTGAGTACACAATTTGTAGCCGATCGTAAGGCCCAATTGGATGGAATTACGAGCTGGGATGATCTTTGTTCTCAAGTTAGTCATCACCGTCATTCAGAGAATTTATTTTATGCCATACGCATGGATGGTATTTTTGAGCATGTTGATTATCGTGTGGCTTCTCAAGCTTCGCCTGGAACAGACCTTGTATCAGCGACCCGCAAGCAGGCTGAATTTAGGCTCAATCATATCAAAGGAACCTTGCTTGGGTTTTGGTCTCCTGGGTATGCGGCATCGTTTAATATTCCAGGCTATCACCTGCATTTTCTTTCATTGGATCATAAGCATGCGGGGCATGTGTTGGATATTTCTGGAAAAAACCTAAAACTTCAGATCATGGATATCAACAAAATGATGCTCACCTTGCCCGAATCCGACATGTTTTTAAAAGCAGATCTATCGGGTGATCCGACGATGGCCTTGAGCAAAGCTGAAGGTGGTCATCGCTAAAACTATCAAATTAAGGTACACAAGGTAGGCATAGTTTGAGTGAAGCGACTTTTTCTTCTTGCCGCAGCAGTTCTTCTTGTAGCTCGCTAAGCTCATATGTCGGTCTGAATTTTCGGAAAAAACCGTGTCTTAATTGAGTTTGTGATGCTTTATGTTCTTTTTCTTTCGTTTGACATGTGTCAATGGCCCGTTTGATGCGATTAATTTTGTGTGTTTTAAAATCAATTTTCTCGTTGATAAAAGCAAAGCTACTATCGGTATTACCATGCTTTACGAGAGCTGTGATGGCAGTTTTAAGTTGTTTAATTTTTTCTTCTTCGATTACTGTACCAAAGAATGGCTCTTGGTATTTGTTGATATACATAACCATCTTTTGAATCAATGCATTAAACGGTTTGATTTCATCCTCATTAAAGTCGGGTGAAAAGCTATCATGCTTATAATGTTTTTTTAATAACCGATCAATAACGGGTCCATCTTCTTTAAGTGTTAAAGGGGGGCTTGAGAAAAAGCTGGTTTGAAGTTCGTGGCCTAAAAATGTAAACGTATATTTTATCAAAGCTTGAAAATGTGGGATGACATAAGGGCTAATTAAAAGGAAAGAGTTAATGCTTGTCGACACAAGATTTAAAAAGTTAATGCTTTGCACCAATGTAAAACCGAGTGTCATAGGTGCTGTTGAAAATGCGACTGTGAGTAAAGCTCCAAGAAGAACCAATGATGCAAAAAGCTCAAGGTAGCTAATATTTTTTGCTATCATTCGATGTGTAAAGTAAATGCAAAAGCCTGCTGCCAGTGAAATATTACCAAGACTAAATAAAATTCCGTGCGACATAAGGTTATCAAGAATAAGTGCGGGTGTATAAATAGCAGGAATGATAATCGTCGCCAAAACGGATAGGCTTTTGTGAGAAGTGTTAAAAAATTCTTCTCCTTCGTTTTCGCGGCGACTGTTTGGAAATCGAGCGGTTTTTTTGACGGTATTCAGAGCAGGAAGCATATAATAGAAGTCATTTAATACATATTGGCTGTATCTAAACATATATTGGCGTTGCATGTCAATTTTGCTATTTAATAAATTATTTCTTGATGATGCTAAATATTTTACCAACCCGGCCGATAATTAAGTTAACCAAAAGGGAGGATTGATTTATGAATAAAGAACTAATGGTGATTCCGCTGTGTGTTTTAGCTGTTTCTTGTGCTTCGACGACGCGTTCGGTTCCAATTGTAGATGATGCGGGACATACCCATTATACGATGGCGCATGACCTTGATACCCGAGGCTCACATGCGTTCCCAGACAAACGACAGGCGACCGGTCGAAAAGTATTTATTTTCGATCCGAAAGCAACCGCTTGGGGTGCGTATGATGCTCAAGGTAATCTGGTTAAAACCGGTGCTGCATCAGGTGGTAAGGATTTTTGTGAAGACGTGGGTCGTCCTTGTAAAACTGTCACCGGAACCTACAGTGTTTACTCTAAAAAAGGTGAAGATTGTAAGTCTGGTAAATATCCAATTGAAACCGGAGGTGGTGCGCGTATGCCGTACTGCATGCATTTCCACAAAGGCTATTCTATCCATGCTGCGTATGAAGTACCTAACTATAATGCCAGTCATGGTTGTGTTCGGGTACTACCAAGTGCTGCTAAATGGCTTAATGAGAATTTCATGAACGTCGGTACCACGGTAGTTGTGAAGCCTTATTAGTTTTAATTATGTTCAGAGCCCCATGATATTTTATGGGGCTTTTTATCATCGTATTGTTTTTATTAAACAAACAGGTGGCGTATGGTTAACAAAAAGAAACAAGAGCGGTTGACTAAAGAATTTCTCGTTATTCTAGATAAAGCTCAAGCTATTTGCGAAGTATGCCACGGGGAGTATTCTAAACTGGATAATCAAAACGTGCCAACGCCGAAGCCTCTTTTTATGTGTATGAAGCGTAACCAGGACCTATACAAGCTTATTAATGAAACTAGTCGAGAATTAGGTGGCGCCTTCGATGATAAGGCTATTCAAACATTTCAATCAGGTTTAGATGAAATTTTTGCTAATATTTCGGAAGAGAGCGGCCTTCATCAAAAGACGGATGTGGTGTCAAAACATCTTTCAGTATACGCGAAATTTGAAATGGAAGTCATCAATGCTCTTCGTCGATTTTGCCAAGGTTTTGAAGCGATATTTGCGGGAGATAAATTAGAGCAAGGTGATATGGGTTTGAATATATCGCGCTCGAATCTCGCAACAGCGGGCCTCTCCCAATTCCTTCCTCGTCCAATGAAGTCGCTCAATGATGCGAAGGAAGCACTAGATGATATTAGCACGAGGTTAAATGAGTGCATTGAATTGAATAATAGAGAAGAAGACGAAGATAGCTACAGGTTTAATGATTAAGTTTTGTGTGTGCTTTAATCATGATTTAACGTAGAATAAAAAATATCTCAGCAAGGCAGCAAGGTTCTAAGCACAGGGGTTGTGCAATGTTCATGCGTTATAGAAAAATTCTTATATTTTATGCTCTAGCAATCTTAGTCGGCATGCTAACGGGATTTATTGGCGCTGCTTTTCAATTATGTATCGAGTTACTCGGCAAGGGATTTGCTCAAAGCTATGCTTATGTAAGTGCTTGGGGGCTATCTAAATCTATCATATCTGCTTTAACCTCGCTTATTTTAGTGTTACTCACGTGGTTTTTTGTCAGGCGTGTTGCACCTGAAGCGGCGGGCAGTGGTGTTCAAGAAATAGAAGGCGCCTTGATGCATAAGCGTCCGGTGCGTTGGATGCGCGTGTTGCCTGTGAAATTTTTAGGTGGTGTATTGTCTATTACAAGCGGTATGGTGCTAGGGCGTGAAGGCCCGACCATTCAAATGGGGGGTAACTTAGGTGAAGCGATAGGAGCAGGTGCTAAACTAAGCCGTAAACGTCGAGATGCCTTGATTGCTTCGGGCGCGGGTGCCGGGCTTGCCGCCGCGTTTAATGCGCCGCTTGCAGGTGTTTTATTTGTGATGGAAGAAATGCGAGAAGCGTATCCCCTTTCTTTTTTGCATTTTAAAACCGTAGCGCTGAGCTGTGTTGCGTCCACGTTCGTGTTGCAATCGATGATGGGCACCAAGCCCTCAATCGTGATGGAAGTATTTGAAGCTCCGGGTTTGAACTCACTATGGATATTCTTTATTTTTGGCTTAATCGTCGGTTTTGCTGGGATTGTGTTTAATCGCATTCTAATGGCTGTGTTGTCTTGGATGGATCGTCAAAAATTTAGCACGCGCGTTGTATATGTTGCAAGTGTTGCGGTTTCGGTTGGCATTTTGACATCGGTATGGCCTAACGCAGTAGGAGGCGGATATCACATTATTGCTCAATCATTGACATTTACACCAGGTTTGATGATGCTTTTAGCACTGCTTGTAATTCGTTTTGTCATGACCATGCTTTGTTACGGAACCGGAGTTCCGGGTGGTGTTTTTGCACCCATGCTTGCTCTAGGAACCCTTTTAGGGCTTACTGTCGCGATGATATTTGAATATTTTTTACCTGGTGTTGCGCTTCATCCAGGTATGCTTGCTGTTGCTGGTATGGGCGCGCTTTTTTCGGCCGCTGTTCGAGCGCCTATCACAGGGATTGTTTTGGTGGTTGAAATGACGCAAAATTATGCGATGATTTTACCCTTGATGATCGCGTGTTTGACGGCAACAACCGTGGTGCAATTAGCCGGTGTTCCACCGATTTATACCCAGTTGTTGCGACGTACGCTCAATAATGCTCACCATCATCAATAAACATAATATTTGGGAGACTATGTGAAATCGTTGTTACCTGCGGTACTTAAAAGAAATAAAAATAACGAATCAACACGTGAAGCACCTGAGTATAGGGCAAGACATGCTGTTTATTTGGCGTTTTTTTCGAGTAAATTATACGTTGATGTGGTCAGGCGTTGGCGGGGCTTAGGCATATTGTATTTTTTTATTATGCTTTCAATCTTAACGATTCCTCATGCTATTCAGCTTATGTGGTCGTTGAATCGAGTCATAGAAACAAAAGTATTAACGCCTCTGAGAAGCTTGCCGCCACTTTCTATTCGTTCGGGCGAAGTGGTGTTCTCTGAAAAAATGCCTTATTTAATTAAAAATAAACAAGGTGAGGTTATCAGTATTATTGATACCGAGGGAGAGATTAAGCAATTACCCGAACCGCGCTATCCTTTGGCCTCCATTTTAGTAACCAAACATGATATGCATCTTGATTTTAGGATATTAGATTTTTTATTTACGGAACAAGAAAAAAAGACTGAAAACCAAGACATGGTTATTCCCTGGGAATCACTCGACAATGAAGATTTTTGGGTTACAGCATGGCTTGATACGCTGCATATAAACGCTTTCAAAAATCTATTGTTTATTGCTCTTTATCCGATCGTTGTATCGCTTAACGCTTCTGTGTTTATGACGATCTTATTATCCATGGTGCTTTTTGCTCAATTTATAGCACGCATGGCGTTTAAGGTAAGGCTTTCTTTTCTTGAGTCATCACGCCTTCTTTTTGTAGCTGCTACACCCGTTGCTGCTATTTGCTCGGTATTGGTGTTGTTTAATCTCGTTTTTCCAGGTAAAGCGATTGTTTATATCGCGTTGTTAGCATTATATTTTAGCTTTGGCGTGATTGCGTATCGACGCTCGAGTCGAATGATTGCTATTCGATGAGTGAGGCCTTGGTGAAACTAATCAAGCCTAAACTTCATTTTTCACATGGGAATGGGTTTCCCTCACCGTGTTATCGACAAATACTTACGGCACTCGCGCCATATTTTGAGTGTGTTTATATTGATAAAGTTGGGCATGCTCCTGAATATCCTATTTTAGATAACTGGGAAGCGCTGACGGATGAAGTGATCGCAAGTATACGTAGGCAATCAGATGGGCCTGTGATAGCGGTGGGGCACTCACTTGGTGGGGTATTAAATATATTTGCTGCGCTAAAACAGCCTGAGTTGTTCCAAGCCGTTATTTTACTTGATTCGCCTTTATTAAGTCGAATGAGGCAGCGGGGGCTTCATCTCTCAAAAAAATTAGGTTTTATTGATAAAATCACACCCGCACGACGCACGCAAGGTCGACGATGTCATTGGCCCTCACGTGACGCAGCGTTTAAGTATTTAAAACGCCGTGAGCTTTTTAAGCATGTAACCGAGGCGTGTTTAAACGATTATATTGATTATGGAATGACACAGGATGCCTCGGGCTATACCTTGCGTTTTGACTCAGAGGTTGAATATCAAATCTATCGCACGATGCCGCACTCGTTGGCGGCTTATCCGAAAAATCTACATGTCCCGAGTGCTTTAATCTATGGCTCTGATAGTGATGTGATTCATGCAGCCGATCGTCGTCATATGAAACAACGCTACGGTATTTCATCGTTTAAAATAGAAGGGACGCACATGTTTCCATTTGAGCATCCCAAGGCTACAGCTCTGCTTATTCTGAAAGTAATGTCCTATTTACAAAAAACCAAGGAATAATCGTAAAAAAAAGTAAGCCACCTATCAAGAAGCCTTCAAATAAAGCAACGTTGTTAATGTGAATTTGTGTTGGCGGAACAAAGCCAATCAGTATGGTTGCAACACAGCAGATAATTCCTGTACCGGCAACAAGCCACACGCCTATCATTCCCCCTGGAATGCGATAAGCACCGCGTTGGTTGGGTTTGCTGTAACGTAGTTTAATCACTGCCGCAAACATAAAGATATAGACCAAAAGCGCCATTTGAGCAGACATCGCGCTGAGCATCCAGTAGGCTACGTTGATTGTTTTAAAAAGCACAAAAACACTGGTGAAGCATGTAAAAATAACGGCTTGCGCAATTAAAATGGTCGTGGGTGTATTATGTTTATTGGTTCTTGTGAATGCCTGTGGAATGCAGCCATCACGGGCTGCTACGAGTAGGCCTTTTGTGGGGCCAATAATCCACGCGGAAATACCGCTGACGGCACCCAGTACAATGAGAACGGCCACAACAGGGGTTAACCAGGCTAAATTATAAGCCTTAAAGAAAATGGCATAGGCGTCAATTAAGCCCGATACCATACTAAGTGATTGCGCTGGAACAACCATGACGATGGCAAGCGAGCCAAGCACAAGTGTCAATAAAATAATCAATGTTGAGTAGAGCAGAGCACGTGGGTAATCGCGCTGAGGGTTCTTAACTTCTTCGGCGTGGACTGCGGACATTTCTATGCCAAGCAACCCAAAAACTACAGCAGAAAAAAGAGATAAATTACCTAAAGACCTAAAATCAGGTAACCAGCTTGCAGTGATATCTGTTGCGAGTGGGCGGCCTTGAATAAACCAAAAAAGGCCCAAGCCTGCGATCACACACATCGGAAAAATAGTGCCGAAACAGGCCCCTAGCATATCTACAAAGCCTGAAATCTTCATGCCAAAGCAATTAAGCAGGGTGAAAATCCAAAAAAGTCCAATCATCGTTGTGAGCAAATAGACTTTATGGTTGGCTAAGTTCGGATCAAATAAATAAGCAAGTGTGGCGGCAACAAAGGCCATGATGGTAGGGTACCAGACAATGTTATAACTCCATTGTAGCCAGATGGTCAGGAAGGCGACGCGTCGCCCAAAAGCCTCACGCACCCAAATATAAATACCTCCGGTGCTTGGGTAGGCGGTCGCGAGTTCTGCGGCAACAAGTGCGACGGGAATAAAAAAAACAAGGGCAGCAAAGGCGTAATAGGTAACCAGAGAAAAACCGAGTTGTGCTGAAATAGGTAGTGTACGCAAGCTATCAATGGCTATTACGTTAATCATAACCAGCGAAAAAACACTTAAAACACGCTTAGAAGCAGACACAATGAGTTCCTAGTAACACATAAAAAAGAAGCCCACAAATTATCAGATTGAGTATTTAAAAGCAATGGAGGCGTGTTAAACTCTGTGGTCTTTATAGCTTAGTAATAGCATTATTTTGAATGTGATCTCGCCTTTTATATTATTTGAAAATAGACGCCTGCTTGATGCCCCTTACGCAGGTTTGTTGTTTTCTGAACCATGCGATGAAGTGGTGTGTTGGCATGCCTCTATGCTTAATGCAAGTTTAGCGCGCGTGGATGCATTAAGACATCAAGGCTATTATTTGGCCGGGTGCTTAAGTTATGAAGCGGGTTATGCGCTACGTGGGCTTACGGCATTCTCAAAAGATGCGCATGCTTTTCCGTTGTTGCATTTTTTTGCGTTTAAATTACCTCAAAAATTAACATCTTCAGCTATTAACCAGCAATTGGGTGATGCTCAGGTGTTGGTTAATCAAATTAAATTAAATATAAGTGCCGCGGCCTACGGTAAAGCGTTTAATCAAATAAAGCAGCATATTTATAGGGGGGATACCTACCAGGTTAATTTCACCGCCAAATATAAATTTAATTTTGAAGGCCCTACTCATGGGTTGTATAGGCAATTGCGCGCACGTCAAAACGTAGCTTATTCTGCTTTGATGTACATGCCAGGGTATGAGATTTTATCGCTTTCGCCAGAATTGTTTTTTTCAAAAATTAACACAACCCTGCGTGCCAAACCGATGAAAGGCACGATGCCCCGAGGTGTTGATACGGCAACTGATGTAGCAAATTATGAGTTTTTAAAAACCGATCCTAAATCTATGGCTGAAAATACCATGATTGTGGACTTGTTACGCAATGACATATCCGCGATTTCAAAGCCTGGTTCAGTGCAGGTTTCTCGGTTATTAGAGGTTGAAAGTTATGAAACCGTTCATCAAATGACGTCCTGCATTCAAAGCGAGGTTGAGCGTGAACTGCCGTTTTCGACTATTATACAACACTTATTTCCGTGCGGGTCGATTACGGGCGCGCCCAAACGGCGTACGATGGAAATTATTCGTGATTTAGAAATTGAACCTCGGCATATTTATACCGGCGCAATCGGTTATATCACACCTGAAAATAACATGTGTTTTAACGTGCCGATTCGAACGCTATTATGCCGTGGATCCCAAGGTGAGTTGGGTGTAGGTGGTGGTATTGTTCATGACTCTACCGAACAAGCTGAATTCGAAGAAATGCAACTCAAAGCTCGATTTTTTACATCATGAGTAAGTATGGTTGGTTACTTGAATTAGAAAACACGCCAGATGCGATCCCGTCTGTTTTAGATAAACATCATACATTTGAGTCTGAGCATGAACACGTGCTATTAATCGATCATCATGATTCGTTTACCTATCTAATTAAGTCTTATTTTGAGCAGTTGGGTGCGTTGGTTACGGTCGTGCAACATACAGACGCAGCATTAAATAATCTAGAAGCATTTAAACCGACATGTCTTGTATTTTCACCGGGGCCTGGGAGGCCTCATGATGTATCTGGGACGCAGATGCTGATTAAAAAATATTATAAGCATTACCCTATGCTTGGGATTTGCTTAGGGCACCAGTGTTTGATTGAGGCATTTGGTGGGCGCGTGGTCCAAGCACAAGAAATACATCACGGTAAACAAGCGTTGATTTATCATGATGATGGAGATGGTATATTTAAGGGTGTGCCACGTTCGTTTTTAGCTACGCGTTATCATTCGTTAATCGTTGATGAAGGTGCAATGCCTAGCGATTGGAAAATTACAGCTTGGACGCATGATAAAATGGGTTGCAGGGTGATTATGGGGGTAGCACACCGCGACTACCCGCTATTTGGTGTGCAGTATCACCCTGAGGCTGTTCTGACGGAACAAGGCCTGCAGGTACTGCGGAATTTTTTACAGTTTAGTCTAGAATAAATGTAAGTAATGTAATTTTGAAAAGAAAACTTAAATATGACTAAGTCAAAGGAGTTGTTATGAGTTTTAATGAACGATTAAATGAAGCAACAAGCTCTAAACTATTATCTAAGGCTGATAAAATAAAGCAATTGAAGAATATTATTTTGGATTTAACCAATGAAATGGAAGCGGAAGATCAAAACATGCATCCAGAAGTAAACCATAATTTGGCGATAAAATTACAAGAGGCAACTGATGCTCTGCGAAAGCTTGAAGCTGGAATTGAAACCATGGGAACAGACGAAATTTGCGAAAAAATTATTCATGACAGTGCCGTGAGTGAGCATTCGAGTCATTCACCAGAAGTAGAAGATATCAAAGATATTTGTCGGTCTCCTAAAAATAAAAAATAAACGAGCGAGTCGTAGTTAAGGCCGTGGCCTCAGTTGAAAGTCTCATGATGTGTACTATGCTGATTGTAGTGAAATAAATTTCACAGCATAGATTCATCGAATCCACTAAGTATGGAGAGACATCATGAATAAAGATATTTTTGACGGAACATGGGAGCATTTGAAAGGCAGCATCAAGAAATTTTGGGGTGATTTAACGGATGATGATTTAAAACAGATTGAAGGAAATCGGCAAGAAATTCTTGGGAAACTCCAACAGCGATATGGTTATACAAAAGAAGAAGCTAAAAAAGCCATTGAGGATTTTAAAAAATTTCTTGATTTAAGTTAACGTAAACTCATCCAGGCCTGAGTCCTTTACACGAGGTAAGGGACGGCCATATATCTTACCATGCTTCTGCGGGTTGTTTTTAAACAGGATGTTATATGAAGTCACAAATTTTAAACTTTATATCTGAAATGCGATCGAGTTATTGGTATACCCCGCTGATGATGTTGGTGATGGCTGTACTCTTAGCTACATTAACGATTAGCTTGGATGAAATGCATCTTTTTGAGAAATTTGGAAAGTTAGGCTGGTTAATTGGAGGTAACCCTGATGGTGCGCGAAGTTTTTTATCGACGATAGCCACAGCGATGATTACGATTGCGAGCGTTACTTTTTCGATGACGTTATTGGCCGTAACGTTTGCAGGAAGTCAGATAGGGCCTCGATTAACAACTAACTTTATGCGTGATAGAGCGAACCAATTAACACTAGGATTTTTTATCTCGGCTTTTCTGTATTGTTTATTAATACTACGATCGATTGTACAAAATAATACGCAAGACATGATTGAATTGCATCATGAGTTATTGTACATGCCTCAAGTTTCATTATTGATTGCTTTATTTTTAGCGGTGACTGGCTTAATTGTTTTGGTATGTTATATCCATCACGTCCCCAATAGCATCAATATGTCGAATGTTGTATCTTCAGTTGGAACGTCGCTTTTTAACCAAGTTGATACCCGGTTTCCTTGCAATGTAGGTGAGGGATCTGAAAATGCTGAAATTAATATACCCCCAGATTATCATCAGCATCTGAAGACAATTCCATCAAATAGTTTTGGCTACATTCGAATATTAGATTCTAACGTGTTGATTGAGCTTGCTAAAGAGCATGATTGCGTATTGCAACTTGAGTCGGATATTGGTGATTTTATCACAATCAATACGCCGTTATTATTGATTTATTCGAGTAAACCGGTCCCTGATGAACTGATTAGACAATGCCAAAATGCATATGCTCTCGGTAATAAACGAAATCAAGAACAAGATTTAGATTTTTTAGTCAATGAATTAATCGAAATCATTGCGCGAGCACTATCACCAGGCGTTAATGATCCTTTTACGGCCATCAACGCATTCGACTGGTTACACTTGTTTTTAAATAGAATAGGTGAATGCCCACAACCCAGTCGAGCACGTAAAGACACTGAGGGGCAGGTACGCTTATTAACGCCGTTTAAAGATATTGCTTACTATGCTGAAATGATTTTTACACATACACGCCTTTATGTTTGCAAGGATTATATGACGACAAAACATGTTCTGAACATATTGCAACAATTGTCGATACAAGCTAAAGAAGAGAACGCGATGATTTTTGATGGTCATGCTCAGGCATTAAGGCACGATGCTGAAGTCGCCATGAAAAATATGTCCTTTGTAGCGTTTTTATAATGTTTAATTTTATTCATGGTCATGGGTAGCATCAGGCGCGACGGCTTCATCATAAAAAATATACGCAGCGTGGTCGATGCTACCGCTTGAGTTGTTTTTAGTTATTAATAATTTGCCTGCCCTGGTGTGCGTGGAAACGCAATGACATCGCGAACGTTAGTAATGCCGGTCACATAGCTCACCAAGCGTTCGAGCCCAAGACCGAATCCGGCGTGTGGCACGGTGCCGTAGCGTCTTAGGTCCAGATACCACTGATAATGCTTTTGATCGATGTTGTGGTCGTTCATACGGCTTTCTAGGACATCTAAGCGCTCTTCACGTTGGCTTCCCCCAATGATCTCACCGATGCCGGGTACTAAAACATCCATCGCAGCAACGGTTTTATTATCATCGTTGATGCGCATGTAGAAGCTTTTGATATCTTTGGGGTAGTTGGTGATAATCACCGGTTTTTTAAACACAACCTCGGTGAGGTAGCGCTCGTGTTCTGATTGCAGGTCTAAGCCCCATTGGACAGGGTATTCAAATTTTTGTTTTGATTTTTCAAGTAGGCTAATCGCATCTCCATAAGGAAGCGTTTCAAAATCAGAAGTTACTAAATCTTCGAGGCGCTGGATGCATGTTTTATCAACGAATTGATTGAAGAAAGCCATGTCATCAGGTAACTCGTTCAATACCGCTTTACATATGTATCGCAAGAATTCTTGAGAAAGATGACAAATATCATCGAGTGTACCAAAAGCAAGCTCAGGCTCCACCATCCAAAACTCAGCTAAATGTCGGCTTGTATGCGAGTTTTCAGCACGAAACGTAGGACCAAAGGTGTATACTTTAGACATGGCCATGCAATAGGCCTCAACGTTGAGCTGACCTGATACGGTTAGAAACGTTTCTTTGCCAAAAAAATCTTTTGAAAAGTCAGGGTGGTTTTTATCATCACGGGGAATATTTTGTAAATCAAGTGTGCTGACACGAAATAATTCACCAGCACCTTCGCAGTCATTGGTGGTGATGACGGGGGTGTGAATCCAAAAATAGCCTTGTTCATGGAGGAAACGATGGATGGCTTGTGAGATACAATGGCGTACACGCGTGACCGCGCTGATGGTGTTGGTGCGTGGACGTAAGTGTGCTACATCACGTAAATATTCTAGGGTATGACGCTTGGCTTGAATAGGATAGCTTTCGGGGTTTTCTACCCAACCGGCGACTTCAACGCTTTCAGCTTGTATTTCAAACGACTGACCTTTACCTTGTGAGGCAACAAGTGTACCTGTAGCTATTAACGAACAGCCTGCGGTAAGTTTTTGGATTTCATCTTGATAATTAGATAAATCGGCCGGTGCGACAATTTGAATGGGGGAAAAGCAAGAGCCGTCATGTAAGCTAATAAATGAAATACCTGCTTTAGAATCGCGCCGTGTTTTGACCCAGCCACGTACGGTAACCGATGTTCCTGCGTGAACGTTGCCGCCTAAACAGGCTTTAACCGTACTTATTTCTGACATAGTAAGTTCTTCCCTTCAAATCATAATAAATTTAGGTCTTGGATGATATACCAGAAAAAATGAGCATAAAAGAGGCGAGCTCATGATTGTGGATAAGCAAAGTTGTAAAACGGTCGTTTGTGGTCTATTTTTAACTATATAGTTTCAAAATAAGTCTGTAGGAGGGGGTGGTATGTTTTCAGAAACAGCTCTATTTCAGGAACTTATCTTAAGTATAGGTATAGGTTTTTATTTGTTAAGTATGGTTGTTGTTCTATTTTTACGAGCAGATTATTATCGTTCGTTGATAGCGCGTATAGAGGAGCCAGGCGTCATCGCCATGGTGACAGCGGCGTTCAGTTTATTGGCAGCTCTATTTTTGATATTATTGAATAATGTTTGGGTATTTGATACACGTATTTTTGTTACGACGTTGTGTTGGCTGTTTTTATTCAATTCAATCTTGTGGCTTGCCGTGCCCGTGCTTATGTTAGATTTTTTAAAAAAAATATGTTCAGGAAAGGGGTATTATGTAGCGCTAGGAATAATGTTTTTATTTGCGGCGCAAATACTCACGCGCGTAGCTTATTTTTATTTTCATCATCATGAGATACTTACATCAGTTTCATAGGCCAGCGCTGCATGACGGTGTAGTCGGATGGGGCTTGTGGTGCTCTCGGCAAGGCTTGAACCAAACATAACTCATGAACAAACCATGGAATGGGTTTAAACTTGTGTGATTCAAGCGTGTGGTTATGATGATGACGTGCAAGCGTGATGTGAGGTCTAAATGCACGCCGTTCAGGCTTGAAGCCTTGTTGTACGATATGTTGGTTCAAAAAAGCATGTAATTTTCCCAATGGTTCTGATGGGGCACTGGGCGCTAGATATAGCATGTTTATTTTGGACCAGTGTTTAATTTCTTGAATATTGAGTTCAAACGGCGCAATAGGGCATGGCGATTCAAAATTTTTTAGATTATCGAGCTCTGTTGCGCCAAGCTTGCCAAGATAGACGAGCGTTAAATGTAAATTTTCGGGCGGTGTGGGTTGGCACGATGTATGCTCGGTGAACACACGTGCACGTTGATGTAATGCAGAAGCCGTTGCAGAATCGGGCATCAAGGTAAAAAAATAAGTTGGTTCGTGATTGTTTTTAGGGGGCAAATAATGTTGTGCACGGCTTATTAGCATTTTAAGGGCGTGTAATTCGGCCGCTTTTCGTACGGCTTCTCGGTCACCTTCAAAACAATAACGCGTTGCGGTGGTTTTTTGTCGAGCGCCCGCGCATGCAATCCAAACGGTTCCAACAGGTTTTTCTTGACTCCCACCGCCAGGACCTGCAATGCCGGTAATGGCGACACTGAGTTGTGCCGCGCTATGATGAATGCAGCCTTCCGCCATGGCACGAGCGGCTTGTTCACTGACCGCGCCATCAACAGCTAAAATGCTTTCAGGCACGCCAAGCATTTCGTGTTTAGCTTCGTTGGAGTAAGTAATAAAACCTCGGTCGAACCATGCGGAGCTGCCAGCAATGGAGGTTAATCTTGCGCCTAAGCTTCCCCCGGTGCACGATTCGGCAACGGCGAGCAATAAGCCAGCGTTTTTAAGCAGCTCACCTAATTGAGCAGCAAGTTCTGCATGTTTGTTGATAATTGCTGTCATAAATTAAGCAAAAACTTCCGTTAAAAAATTAGTCATGGCTTGAAACGAGCGATGCTCAGCTTTAGGGCTATAGCGTGTACCGAGTATGGGGTCGTTGGCTTCAGGATTCGTAAAGGCATGGGTTGTTTGACCGTACATGTGCATTTGCCAGTCGGCATGAGCCTCCGTCATTTCATGACAAAATGTTGTTACATCTTCGGGTGGCACCATGGGATCATCGAAACCATGTAAAGCAAGTATTTTTGCATGAATACGTTCGTTAGGATGAGGGTTGGGTGATTTCAGTAAGCCATGAAAGCTCACAACGCCTGAAATAGCCGCGCCGGTTCGGGCAAGATCAAGCGCGCATAAACCACCAAAACAGAAGCCAACCGCCGCAACACGGGTTTCATCAACTTCAGGAAAGGCGGCCAGGGCATCAAGGGCTGCAAAAAGACGTCCAAATAAACGAAGGCGATCGTCCATGAGGGGTGCCATCAAGGCTTGTTTCTCATCATTCGTGGTACCTATGGCGCCGTCACCATATAAATCCGCTGCAAATCCAACGTAACCCATCTCTGCGAATTGCTCTGCTTTGACGCAAGCAAATTCATTACGTCCACTCCAATCATGGAAGACAAGTACTGCAGGGCGCTTAGAGGTGCTGGATTTATCGAAAGCAACATGAGCATGTAACGCTTGATCGTCATGATAATAAATATGATTCTGAGTGTGCATGGTGTCTTCCTGACACGAAGAGTAAGCATCAGTATAGCGTTTAAATTATGACTTGATAAGTAAGCAAATCAAGGCTTTAATTAATTCAAATAATTTTAAAAAAACACAGGAGCTGGATATGTCTGACAGGTTTACAAACATCACTGATAATCTTAATACGGAACTTGCTAAATTACGGCGTGAAATACCGGATGTGATGGCAGGCTTTACATCACTCGGACAGGCGTCGACGAAAGCGGGAGCATTGGATAAAAAATCAAAAGAGTTGATTGCGATGGCACTGGCGGTTTCGAGTCATTGCCAAGGTTGCATTGGTTTTCATGCACAAGCGTTAGTCAAATTAAAAACCACGCGAGAAGAATTACTCGAAACGTTGAGTATGGCGATTTATATGGGCGGTGGTCCTTCGTTGATGTTTGCCGCCGAAGCTTTAGAAGCTTTCGAAGAATTTAGTCGTCTTTAAATGCCGTAGGTGGCGGTGGTAAAACACCGTCCATATGACCCATCGACGCGACTGTCGGTTGATTTATAGGTTGATTAGCCTGACTCGTAGTGCTTGGTTTTTTTGACAAACTATCACGATTACATGGGTATTTGTGAGTCACACCTATCCATGCAATATTAGATACGGTCATATTATTTTTATCACTCGTTTGGCTCGAGACTTCACGATATGTTTCTTGGATTAATTCGTTCATCATCATGGCATTGAGTGATACTTCAAGGGGCAGGCAAAATATCGGTGTGCCATGCTCGGTGGCTGTTGCATTTGCGAGCATCAATGTTTCGGCAATGGATTCACTTGTTAAATTTAAGACCGTACGAGCTGATCGCGCCCAAATATGCGCTTGGCGGTCGGCTTTCATTTCCATTTTAGGAATGTTGTTTGCAATATTCATGTAACGCCCAATGGTGTCAGCATAACTGGTGTTTGATAAAACAAGATACGAGATACAAAACATACTGAATGCACGCTTTAACATAAAAATGACTCCATTTTATATAAACGAGTTATACGCCGTGTGGATTTATCCAATGTAAACTAAATGCAAGGATGAGAAAAATAAATAAACTCAGCGACAAAGCAATGCGCCATGTGAGTGCTTTGACTGTATTTTTTGTTTTACCGTTATCACGGACAAGAAAAAGCAGGCCGCTGAAAAGTGTGATTAAAATAATCAGCATGATAATTAAAATGAAAATTTTGGTAAACATTTGTTATACTCCCGGTATTAAATAATATCATGATGTCGACATGAACTTTAGTATATCCCGTTTTCGTTATCGATTCACACCGCATTGGGCAATGTGCGTCTTGGCGTTTGTATTTATCACACTTTTTATCGCTTTAGGCATGTGGCAACTGCATCGAGCCGAAGAAAAGCGCCTTATTTTAGCGCACCAAGCGGATTTTATGCATCAAGAACCACGTGTTTGGCAAGGTGGAGGCCCGCCACCTGAAACGTTTGAGCCTATTCAGATCCAAGGTCGGTTTATGCCCCAGGTTTTGTTTTTAGATAATCAATTGCATGCGCATCAGGTAGGCTATCATGTCTTATCTCCGCTAGACATAGGTACCGAGCGTGTGGTTTTAATCGATCGGGGCTGGGTGCCCGCTGGCGCCACGCGGAGCACACTTCCGGATATCAAAACGCCGACTGAAGAACAGAAGCTTGAAGGGCACGCGTATTATTCATTGGGAAAACCGTGGTTACTCGGGCCGGGTATTGAAATAAAGCACGCGGATTGCGCAGTCATTGAGTCTTTAGACCTTCAATTAGTGGAGCAGTTTTTGCATAAATCTGTCTATCCGTTTATCATTCGTCTCGATAATCAAAGCCCGGCTGGTTATGTCCGGTCTTGGGCCGCAGTTTCTATGCCACCGGTGCGTCATCTGGGGTACGCTTTCCAGTGGTTTGCGTTTGCCTTGGTGATCTTTATTATATTTATTGCGTTAAATATTGAGAAATATGAAAAAACTAACTCGAACTAAAGGGGTCTTTCTTGCCCTCGTGCTTTTGTTTGCAGCGCCAGGATTCTTGGCACTTGTGTTTTATAAGCATCCCGCATGGCTTGCGGCTTTACCCACCAATAAAGGTGAGTTTATTCGGCCATCGATGCAACTTGATTTGATCGATAACCCAAAAGAAAAATGGAGCATGGCGCTTTGGTGCCCGACAGGCTGTGACACGACGTGCGTCAAAACATTTGATCAATTAGCCCGGACCCGGCTTGCTTTGGGTCGACGTTTATATCAAGTTGATTTGTGGATGTTACAACCTCAAAATTCAGCCGTGTGTTCTCCTTTCGTGAAGCAAGCGTTTGATAAACAAGACGTTAATCTTCGAAGAATCTCACGCGAAGAACAAAACACGATCGCGTTGCTAAAAAGCAAGATAAAAATATTTTTAGTCGATCCAAATAATTATATGGTGCTTCAATATTCATCTGAAAATAAACCCGAAGATATTTTTCATGATTTGAAGCGTTTATTAAGTTCAAAAGAGCAGTCTTAATATGAATATAAATAAATTTAGATGGGTGGCAAGTTTTGCTTTAATCCTTGCGCTGGGTGTTGTGATGCTGGGTGCGTACACGCGTTTAACGGATGCAGGTTTAGGTTGCCCAGATTGGCCAGGATGTTATGGTAAAATGGTTTTGCCAAGCCCATCAGTACCCGTGGCACATGCGCAAGCGCAAAATCTGTTCCCCGATATTCCTATCGAATCTCATAAAGCATGGACCGAAATGGCGCATCGTTATGTTGCCGGTACGTTAGGCTTGTTTATTGTGTTTTTGGCCGGCATGGCTTGGAAGGGCCCGCGTACAGCTCGTGTATCACCGGTTTTATCGTTTGCGTTACTCGGCGTTTTGTTTTTTCAAGCCGCGCTTGGGATGTGGACGGTCACGTTGAAACTTTTGCCTGTGGTTGTGATGGGGCATTTGCTCGGTGGTTTGACGCTATTAACGCTCTTAACCTGTCTGCGATGGCAATGGAGCCGGTACCCAGGATTTAATTTAAGACCATGGCGTGCTTGGGTTATTTTAGGCTTCGTGATTGTTGTACTTCAAATTGCTTTGGGTGGATGGGTGAGTGCAAACTATGCAGGTGTTGCTTGCATCGGTTTTCCACAGTGTAATCGACATTGGTTACCCTTATTTGACTGGGCACATGCGTTTGATGTGTTCTCACCCCTGGGCGCAAATTACCAAGGCGGGGCGCTCGATCAGGCTGCACGTGTGACCATTCAATGGACCCATCGTGTGGGAGCTGTCATCACGGCAACGTATATTAGTGTGTTATCTCTATGCATGTTACGACGTATTTCTATCAAGCCGGTCCAAATCATGGCGGGTTTAGCTTTGGTTTTAGTGTGCATTCAATTTTCGTTGGGCATTATCAACGTTGTTTATTTGCTCCCGCGTGCAGTTGCGGTTGCTCACAACGGTGTTGCGGCGTTGCTTTTAATTACAATGGTGAGTTTATGTTATTTGGTGATGGGAGGGGGTGGGCATGACAACAATCGTAACTAATGCTACACGTTCGTTGACATGGCGTGATTACTTAGAACTTTGCAAACCACGGGTAGTAGCACTTATGCTCTTGACCGTGCTGGTGGGCATGTATTTAGCCACGCCGGGCTGGGTTCCTCTTCATCTTGTGTTTAATAGTTTATTAGGTATCGCACTTTGTTCAGGCAGTGCTGCCGCGATTAATCATGTGGTGGATAAACGTATTGACGGGATCATGGCGCGAACAAAAAAACGTCCTGTGGCACGCGGTCGTTTGAGCGAAAAAAATGCGCTAATTTTTGCTATTACTATTGGGATACTTGGGCTTATCGTGCTGACGTGTTGGGTCAATAGGTTAACGGCGATCCTGACGTTTATTTCATTGATGGGGTATGCCGGTGTTTATACGGGATATTTAAAGCGAGCCACGCCACAAAACATTGTGATTGGTGGCCTGGCTGGAGCAGCTCCGCCGTTATTGGGTTGGACGGCCGTGACAAATCATCTTGATCCGCAAGCGTTATTGCTGGTGCTAATTATTTTTGTGTGGACGCCACCACACTTTTGGGCCTTAGCAATTTACCGGCTAGATGATTACAAACACGCAGAAATTCCCATGCTGCCGGTTACGCATGGCGTTAAATTTACAAAATTGCATGTGGTGCTCTATACGATTTTACTTATTATTTCGAGCATTTTACCTGTTGTGGTAGGTATGAGTGGCTGGATTTACGGAATTACGGCGGCGGTGCTTGGCGCTCGATTTTTATTTTGGTCCATAAAGCTGTATTGTAATGAGGCGGGGATAATTGCAATGCAAACGTTTCGGTTTTCCATTGTTTATTTAATGCTGCTCTTTGTGGGGTTATTACTGGATCATTATTGGTGATTTTATAACGGGAGAATAACGATGGTGAATAAGAAAAAGGCGTTGGTTATTTGTTCAGCCTTACTTCTCATGTTTGCGGGTGTTATAGCCGATGTATTTTATTCTAAGCATCACGAAGCAAAAAAACGTGCAACAAAAGCACAATTTCATGGAACACTTTTAGATGTACCACGCCCTGTCAAGGCCTTTGCTTTAACGGGCACAGACGGCACGCCGTTTAACCAAACCAGTTTAAGAGATCAATGGACGATGATCTTTTTTGGATTTACGCATTGTGGCCTTGTTTGTCCTACCACGATGGCGGAACTCGGTAAAATGTATCGGTTGCTTGAAGAGAAGCATGTTTCTCCGCTGCCTCGGGTGGTGATGGTGTCGATTGATCCTGCGCGCGATGATTTGGCTGGATTACGTAAATATGTGACGGCGTTTAACCCTAATTTTTATGGTGCACGTGGCAGTGAGAAAATGACGAAGGCAATGACCAGCGCGTTGGGTATTGCTTACGCGAAAGTCGCGGCTAATCCACATGCGCCAGCCCCAGGGGATGATATTGAGCACACCGGTGCTATTATGTTATTTAATCCCATGGGTAAACTTGCTGCATTTTTCACGGGTCCTCATCAAGCCAAAGCTTTAGGTGATGACTATGATTGGCTAATGAAGCACCCGCATATTGCATCTGAGTAGGTATCAACGTGTAATATGTACGGTTGTTTATATTACACGTTGATTTTATGAATGGTGAATTAGGGGGTAGGGGTAGCAGCTTCGGGGGACGATGTTGGTGTCAGTGTTAGGGGGGACGGATTTCTTCCTTCTGGAAGTGGCCGAAAAAAGAAGTTTTTTTGTATTAAGTGGGCCCTTACGGATTCTGCAAAATCAGAATCTGGACTGTCTGTATTGAGACGTCGATGTTTTTCTTGCCATTTATTTCTAAGTTCAAGTTCATTGGGTGTTAATTCACGTTTTGAATCCATAATATTTTAATACCTTTTAAATTCGGGGCGCTAAAAATATCAAAAAAAAATCTTGGTGTTAATTTAATGGTCATTTAAATTGTTTGATTATTTCAGAAAGCGCTTGGACCCAGTGGTCTTCATCGTTTAAACACGGGACAAGCGTAAGCTCTTCGCCACCTAAGGCAAGCCACGCTTTTTGGGCTTCCATACCTATCTCTTCCAATGTTTCAAGGCAATCAGTGACAAAAGCGGGGCAGGCAATCATCAGGCGTTTTATGCCTCTATTTGCAAGTTGTTCTAGTATTTCATCGGTATAAGGTTTGATCCAAGGGGTTTTCCCAAGTCGTGACTGGAATGCTGTGCTGTATTGATTTTGAGTAAGCCCCAAGGCTTCGACTAATTGCCGCGTGGTTTCAAAGCATTGAGCGCGATAACAGCCTGTATTTGAATTTTCGGGTTTAGGGCAGTTTTCTAAACACACGTGCTTGCAACCTGCTTTTTCAATATGACGGACAGGCAATCCATGATAACTAAACAAGCAATAAATAGGATTATCTAAGTTTAAAAAAGGCTTGATTTGCTCTGCTTGAGCGTTGATAAATGCGGGGTGTGCATAAAAATCACGAATTATACGAAGCGAAGGTATCACTGTTTGTGTACTAAAATAGGCAAGCACTTCTTCTAAAGACGAACCGGTGCTGGATGAGGCGTATTGTGGGTAGAGCGGGAGCACGGTGATGCTGTCGCAATGTGCTAAGTCTTTCATGGCTTGCTTGAGGCTTGGCTCGCCGTAGCGCATGCCGAGCGCGACGTGATGTGTTGCTTCTAAGTTTTTTTGTAATTTATTTTTAAGATTATTGCTTATCGTGCGTAAAGGCGAGCCTTGGTCTGTCCAAATTTTTTTGTACGCTTTCGCCGAGCGCTTGCTTCGGAAGGGAAGTATGATGAGGTTAAGTAGGGCATAACGAATCAAAGCCGGTATATCAAGTACGCGTTTGTCCGATAAAAATACACGAAGGTAGCGACGAACATCTTGAACACGAGGTGATTCGGGTGTTCCCAATTGAATAAGCAATAAACCGTTTTTGTGTTTCATCGATTAAATCCGAGCCGTACATGTGACAATCCAGGGGGCTATTGTAATCGGTAAAACCCTGGATTGCCATCAATCAGCTATCGTATGCTTAAGCTCCTGTGGGCTCTTCAACTTCGCTTAGAAGGGTGACATTGGTCGCGTGTAGTCCGCGATCCCCTTGGATGGTATCAAAACTAATAAATTGCCCTGCGGTTAAGCTCTTGTAGCCGGTGCCTTGAATGGATGAGTAATGTACAAAAATATCGGATCCACCATCTTCCGGTAGCACAAACCCCCAACCTTTAGCATTATTAAACCATTTGACTTCACCTGTCGCCATAAGACTTTCCTTCCCTTTTGATGAGATGCAATCCTTGCATTAAAAATACATGTTTAACATAACGTAAAAAAGAATAACTTATCAAGTATTTGGCTTGATATATATCAAATTTACGTTTTTTTTATTCATGCCTGTCTTGAAGATAGGCGGCGATGTCTTTGGCAAAATACGTGATGATTAAATCTGCGCCAGCACGTTTAATGGCTGTTAAGCTTTCAATCATGGTTTGCGTTTCATCGAGAATACCTACTGTCGCAGCAAATTTAAGCATGGCGTACTCACCGCTTACTTGATAAGCGCACAAGGGCACCTCAGGAAAGCGTGTTTTAATGCGATGAATAATATCCAAATATTGCATGGCGGGTTTGACCATGAGTAAATCAGCACCTTCGTTGATATCTAATTCAGCTTCACGAAGCGCTTCGGCCGCATTGGCTGGGTTCATCTGATAGGTTTTTCGATCGCCAAATTTTGGTGCACCTAAAGCGGCTTCTCGAAAAGGACCGTAAAAATGGGAGCTGTATTTAACGGCATAACTCAAGATTGCGACGTCGGTATGATTGGCTTTATCAAGCGCTTCGCGTATGGCCAGCACCATGCCATCGGTCATGCTGCTCGGTGCAACCCAATCTGCACCGGCCTCGGCAAAGCTCACGGCTTGTTGAGCTAGAACTTTGAGGGTTGCATCGTTATCAATCTGCTCGCCGTCTAAAATCCCGCAATGTCCATGGTCGGTGTATTCACATAAACATACATCGGCAATCACAAGCAGTGTGGGTGCAATGGATTTGATGCGTCGAATTGCTTGCTGAATGATGCCGTGTTTATTTAACGATTGTGTGCCACACGCGTTTTTTTCCGCGGGAAGTCCAAAGAGTAAAACGCTTTGAATACCTAACGAAATAAGCGTTTTTATTTCTTGCTCTAAGGCTGAGAGAGGTAGTTGATAATAGCCGGGCATGCTGTTAATGGCTTGGGGTGTGTCGTGTAACTCAGTAATAAATAAAGGCGCTATAAATTGCTCGGCATGAAGATGCGTTTCTTGCAACATAGCGCGGACAGCAGATGTTTTTCGTAGTCGTTTAAGACGTAAGGGTAATGTATAGCTCATCATGTCACTCTGTTATTAAATTTATTGTTCTAATTCGAACGGCTGTATGTAAAATCAATACCGTTACCCACATCACTTGCCGTAACTTTTGCACTCAAAAATTTATTGAGTAAATACGTCAGCGTTAAAACGTTACTGTTTTCTTGAAATAATCCGACATTGTAACGTAAATATATGCGCTTGGTTATTGATTTCCCCACCATAATTGAGGTTTTCGATACACTACTTGAGCTTGTACCAAGGCTGTTGTTTCTGACATCAAAATCAATGCCTGCTGATTTTTTTAAATCTTCTAGCATTTTAACGCTTTTTGTTCCTGAGTCTAAGTGCATCGACTTCATGGCTTGTAATAAAATAGTTCCACCTGATTTGCTGGCTTGGTCTGCCGGTTTGCCAAGTAACAGCATGGATAAGATATTGGCTTGGGATAAATTGGGTGGTTTTGAAAAGAGTTTAACGCGAGGTGAGTCAACGCGACCACTCACCATGACACCCACCGTTGTTTGATTACCTAAATTTTGAGAATCTAAATTGCTTTCACTAAAATCAAGTAACTGATTTGACCCTTCAAATTGAGCATTCGCTTGGTTAAATCGGCGTACGGCACGAATACGAAGATTGGGGTTATCAATTTGTTGTCCGAAAAATATAAGCTCCCCACGTTCTATCTTAAGTTTTTGACCGTAGGCTTCGTAACGCCCGTCACGTAGCTTCAGGCTCCCTTGGGCGGTGAGAGGTTTTTTGGGTTCTTGCGCAAAATGGAGCTGCCCATCAATGAAGCCTTGAATGCCTTTGGCATTCACACGAACGTTGTCTCCCATATCTAAAATGACGTTTGCATTGAGGTTAAATGGGTTAGGATCGTGTTCTTCATGAGTAAACACAACATCGTGTGTGAGTTTTGTCGTGTGATTAAACGAGACAGGAGAAATGAGCGCTTGGGGGATAACGACGCGACCACGGATATCATAAGCCTGAGGCTTCATCGTTAATGTAAGATTCGGTGAAGCTTTTAAGCCATACTCGGGTGTTGCCATCAGAATAATGTTTTCTCCCTGAATGGTGGCGCTACCGGTGAGCTCGGGCATGAGTGTTCCTTGGCCGTCTAATGTTAATGGAGGGCTATGATTGGAGTGGACTTTTCCGTGCGCTTCCCAGTTTGTAGCATCGGTTTTAACAGTGATTTCCATGGGATCTAACGTAATCCCTAATTCGGGTAAGGTCACGCGAGCTTGGCTAAGTGCAATGTCACTTTTAAGTTGGGGTTGATTGAGCTCTCCCGCTATATGCATCGTTGCATGAATTTTCCCGGCTAAATTTTGAATGAGAGTCCCATCTTCACCTAGCTTGGTGATGCTGTTTAAGAAATCAAACGAGGCAACATCGAGATGAGCCTCGCCAGTGATGGCTTGCTTAGGTGGAGGAGCACGGTCAAGACGAATGCCGGGAAGTTGTAGTTTTACATCACCGGTTACATGTTGATTTATACCCCAGTTACCGTCAATATTTAACGTTTTAGGCGTGAGATGTAAGTTGATTTCGGCGTGCTTAAATGCAATCGATTCTGGCGTAGAGCCTTTTGGAAGTTGATACGCTCCCGGTGTTAGGTAAGCTTTCAGTGTTGCGTTTTTTACGTCGTGAATGGTTGCGTCGGTAATCAATGTGCTATTTAAGGCGGCAAGACTTGGATCTAAACGTTTTAAATCGGCGAGTTTAGCCTGTATCGTCCAGGGACCTTTGAACGGACCTTTAATCACCACATGATTATCGCCAAGTACGAACAGGCTTGTGATGATATGCCCGTTGGTATAGACATTCGCGTTGAGTAGGCCTTGGGGCAATAGTAGCGCTGTATTGCCTTTGAGATAAAGTGATTTGTGTAACCAAGCGCCTTTGAGGGTAAACGCGTCTAGACTCCGTTCTACACCGTTTGCTATCACCGAAAGCTGGGCAAGTTCCAGTTTATCAAGCGTGATATGCAGTGGAAGAAGTGAGTCAATATGCCAGGATAAATGCGCCGCACCGAGACGTAAGGTACGATCTTTTTCGAGGTAGGTTAAATTTTTAAAGCTGAGCTTTTTCCAGACATAGCCGTCAATATGCTCTACGTGTAAGGTTCCGGGTAAAACTTTATTACCGAGTTTAAACATCAGTTGCATGCCAGCCGTTGTGCCTAGCAAAAACCATAGTATACCTATCAGTAATATCAGTAGGCAAAGGATACGAAATAAAAGTGAACGTATGTATTTCATTAGATTTCAGGTCCCATATTGACGACAAATCGTATGCCGGTATTCGGCATGCGATGCAGTCGGTTATCCACCGGTTGTGCTACAGCAGCTTTAATCGGCCCAACAGGAGAGCGCCACATTAAGCCAACACCCACATCGTATTGTACTTCTTTTGGATCGGGGCTATATACCGTGCCTTTATCAATAAAGCCAAGAAGATACCACGTATCGAGCAGTTCTTTTTGTAATTCTAGGCCACCGTAACTTAACACTTTTCCTGGTCCAATCGAGTTAAAGCTGAAGCCTTTCATGTTTTCAGGGCCACCTAGTAACGGAGCAAGTGAGAGCGGTAACGTATAGATATCAGCGATTTGTGTGAGTTCTCCCATCACGTGAGCATAAATACGGGTTCGTATAAAATCCAGGGTGAGCGCCGCTCTTGCATCGACACTAATATTGCCCACGCTAATGCTTGATAAGGCATAACGATTTGCAGCAAACCCACTGACGGTGACATTGTATCCTGATGGTGAAAATAATGGGTCGCTGGCTTCTCGCCACGTGAGTAACGCTTTAGGATAAACCACCGTGCGTTCAGTCGGATTTTGTTTATCATAATGAAATTGTTCGTGTAAGCCGTTTAACGAAAAAACACGCTGAAATTTTGAGGTAAGATGCTGAGACACGAGCGCAAGATTACCCGATCGACTGTTACCGCTCACATAATTTAGGTTGTTGAAGCCTCCATTGACACTCAATTCATCATGTATAGGATCGCGTCCAGGAATGGTGTATTTTAATATCGCTGCGTTTTGATTGGACGATCCTTGAGCCACGGCATCAAATTTATGGCCATAAGTATTTAATGGGATAATATGTAAACCGAAACGTCCACGTGCACCGGTGTCAGTACCGTAACCACCGGAAAGGGTATAACTAAAGCGATCGACGGGTTCAAGATGAACCGATAGCGGGACGTGATGGCCTGCTTCGGTTAACGGATCGATTTCAATTGTTTTGAAATATCCGCTACCCATAAGGTTGGAATTAAGCTCCATGATGTCGTCGGTTGAATACGCGTCGTCATAATCAAAGGGAACGTAGGCAAACAGCAAATCAGGTGATAAGGCAATATGACCTGTTGTAAACATAGGGTTTCGTTGCCCAAAAGGTTTGAAAAATTCAATTATTTTTGAGAGTTTTGGGATCGGAAGTTCAATTTCACCTTTGAGTTTAGGAGACGGACGCGCTGTTCCTGTAATAAAATTAATTTTACCAAAATAAGAACGAGGTCCCGTATTAAAATTCAGGATAATACTGGCATGATAGTTTTCTTTATCAACAATCACGGTGGCACGCTCAAAATGAGAGCTCAAAAAGCCTTGGTGTTCTGCGGCGTTGACAAGATTATTTTTCGATGTCTCATACAATAGGCTATTAAACGGCTGATTTTTTTTGATGGGCAAGTCACGACGGGCTTTTTGGATTTCATCTAATTTTTTGCCAGGTCCTGAAATATTTACCTTGATGCTGGTTACAATCACAGGTCGGCCTGGGTTGACGTGAATTTTTCCAGGATGTTTTTGACTGGGAAGCTGAATTTTAATGCTGGGGTTAAAATATCCGTAAGGTGTTAACGCCTTTTTAACTTGGCTGGTTAACACATCTTCAGATATACCGCCTTGTATTGGGTGTGCGTACAAATCAAGCAGGCGAGATTCAATGTTCTCACGTGGCAACTTTTCAAGTCCTGTAATCTCAAACGATGCAACCTGAGCAGCACCGAGTAAAAGTAAAACGCAGCATAAGAGTGTAAACCGTTGAATGGTTTGTTTAATCATCGGCAACACAAGCCTCGTAGGATTCATCTCTAGCCTGTGCTTGAACTTGATACAGCAATTGTAATGCGTCACGCGCAGTCATATCATCTAAATTAAGCGCGCGAATTTTGGATAGCACAGCCGATGGTTTAGGTTGGGGCTTATGCATAAGCTCGGGGGGGAATTTTGGGCTAGCTGATGGCGTGCTGGGTTCTAATTGCTGTAAATGCGCACGTGCATCAAGCAAAACATGGTTTGGAATACCAGCTAATGCCGCAACTTCGAGGCCGTAGCTTTGGCTTGCAGCACCTGCTTGCACGCGGTAAAGAAATACAATTTTCCCATGACTGACCGTAGCTTCGACATGTACGTTTTTAATATTACTACACGTGTCAGGTAACGCGGTGAGCTCAAAATAATGCGTTGAAAACAGGGTAAATGCTTGCACTGTTTCAGCTAAATGCACACAGCATGCATGGGCCAGTGCTACGCCATCAAACGTGCTGGTACCGCGCCCAATTTCATCAATTAAAACCAAACTTTGTGCTGTCGCGTGCCTTAAAATATAAGCTGTTTCTGTCATTTCCACCATAAAGGTTGAGCGTCCCGAAGCTAAATCATCGTTGGCACCAATACGTGTGAATAATTTATCGATAGGACCAAGGCGTGTTTGATTTGCAGGAACATAGCTGCCGATGTGTGCGAGCACAACGATGAGCGCTGTTTGCCGCATATAGGTTGATTTCCCGCCCATATTAGGGCCTGTAATAAGCAACGTATTTTTACCTGGAACCAGTGTCACATCGTTTGCAATAAAAGCATTATTTAAGAGCGATTCAAGCACCGGGTGTCGGCCTTCATCTATGTGAATGCCTGGCTCATCAACAAAGTTAGGCGCGTTCCAATGCAACGTGTTGGCGCGCTCAGCGAGCGTATTTAATACATCAGACTCGGCCAGTGCATGCGCTGTGTGTGTGAGTGTTGTGATATGGGCTTGAAGTGTATTAATCAAATGATCATAAAGCCAACGTTCACGCGTGAGTGCTTTGGATTGAGCTGATAAAACACGCTCTTCAAAGGTTTTAAGCTCAGCAGTAATATAACGCTCGGTATTTTTTAAGGTTTGCTTACGTTGATAATACGCAGGAATATTCTCAGTGGCGTGCGCACGTGAAAGCTCAATATAATAGCCATGAACACGATTGTAACCAAACTTAAGCGTAGGTATTCCCGAGCGTGTTTTTTCTTCTTGCTCTAAGGCATCAAGTGCATCTGTCGAGTTTTCGCTTAAAGCGCGATACTCATCAAGCTCAGCATCAAAACCTGGGGCAATCACACCACCATCACGAATAAGCATGGGCGGGTTTTCAATCAGCGCATGCGTTAATAGCGTGAGTAAATCAGGTTGAGGGACAAGTGCTTGGTTTAAGTTAGTCAAAAGCTGGGTTTGGTAGCTCGCTAACAACGTGTGTAAGTCGGGCAATATTGCGAGTGTCTCACGTACTTGCACTAAATCACGTGGGCGTGCTGATTTTAGGGCAATACGAGAAACAATGCGCTCCAGATCGCGCGCGTTTTTGAGTAGCTCGAAAATTGCGTCCGTTTGTTTGCTTTGAATCAACTCTGCGATGCTCGCTTGACGTTGTTTTAAGTGTTCATGATCACGTAGTGGTCGCCCAAGCCAACGTTTTAATAACCGGCTCCCCATGGGGGACGCGGTATGATCCAGCACAGAAATTAGCGTATGCTTATCGGTACCGCGTTGATTTTCAAATAAAGCCAAATGCGCCTGTGTTGCGGCATCTAATTCCAAATAATCATCATTTTTTTCAAGTGTTAATGTCGTAAGGTGTGGTAGTGCTTGGCGTTGAGTAAGATTTAAATAGGCCAGCAAGCCACCTGCTGCAACAAAGGCAATGTTATATTCAATCTCACCAAATGCATGCAAATCTTTGGTGTTGAATTGCTTTTGAAGCGCTGCGCGTGCTTGGTGTAGATCAAACTCCCAACCCGGACGAACATGCAGTGGAAAAGGCGCATGTTTTAATTTTGAAGCCAAGCCTTCTTGCACCAAAACTTCAGCAGGATGCAGGCGCGTAAGTGCTGCAGCAAGTTCTGTTTTTGTGGTTAATTCTAATAGATGAAAACGCCCACCACTCAGATCAACCCAGGCAAGACCAAAGCCTACGTTTGTTTCATGAACCGCTAGCAAAATTGTGTCGTGATTTGCGTCTAAAAGCGCGTCGTCGGTCACGGTTCCTGGTGTCACAATACGTGTGACTTGCCGCTCAACAGGCCCTTTGCTTGTGGCTGGATCGCCAATCTGCTCGCAAATTGCAACCGACTCGCCTTTTTTTAATAAACGCGCCAGGTAATTTTCAAGCGCATGGTACGGTACACCGGCCATAGGAATAGGTTTACCGTTTGCTCGACCACGGTGTGTCAGGGTTAAGTCAAGTAATCGAGCCGCATGTGTTGCATCATCAAAAAATAATTCATAAAAATCCCCCATACGATAAAGCAAAAGCATATCAGGATGATCGGCTTTTATACGTAAGAATTGCTGCATCATGGGGGTGTGTTCTGATGTTGACATAGCCTGCTCGGTGTTAATTAAATCGCAGGAAGTGTAACAAAATCAGGCGCAATTGTATAAGTTCATATGAAATTAGCTTATGTCGTTAGCCATACACTATAAGGCGTTTGAATGGTGTCACGATTAATCACGGTACATGTTCCCAACGTATTAGCAATCATAGGGCATTTAGAAATTGTGTTGTTTACCTCGTTTGGAACATAGAGGTATGAGTTATTGCTAGCAAATAGATTAACAACCTCATCAAAGTTAAACGTACCGTTACCATTGCTTATTGTACAATCCACCAATGTACCATCAACTGTGTTTAACGAACAGACTGAGATCATCCGGGCTCCGCTTAGCGTTACATTGGCAACATATAACCTTGGTCCTACGTCATTTAAACTAACCCCCAGTGGAACTCCGAACGTGCCAAAACCATTGCTCGTCGTACATGTTGAAAAAATTCCAGTGGATGTGTCGATGTTGCAAATAGATACAGTCCCACTCCCACTGTTTGCGACATAGGCATATGTTCCGGCTGGGTTAAAGGCGACTCTGCCGCTTGGACCAGCAAACGTGTTATTGCCATGACTCGTACTGCACGTATCCAGATGACCATCGGGCATAATAGGACAAATATAAATGAGGCTGCTCGGAGATGAGGTTAAGTATAAGAAATTACCCTCAGGATTTAGTCCCCCGTTAGTCAAATTAACGCCTGATGGGTTATTTTCTTGGGCACACGTCTGGATTTGTCCGGTGAATGAGTCTACTTCACAGTTAAAGACAGCATTAGAAGTGAGTACGTAGGCGCGCGTTCCTTTTTTATTTAATGCGATATCATTTGGAGATGAAAATAAGCTGCTTGTGTAAAGACTGCATTCGTCAAAATTGCTATTTGATAAAACGGAACAAACGGATATAGCCCCTGGTTGACTCTGTCCTTGTGCTATATATGCAAAGTTGTTGGGAGCAGCTCTTGTAATATTCAAGCTGTTGGTCTGACTGGGTTGCGAGCATAAAAATGGATCGGGTGTGTTGTTGTCTGGCCCTGTGGTTCTACATATTTCAGGCCCAGAAGATATGTGCTGAGCTATTTGGCTGCCATCAATCGTTAAGGACAAGAGGCAGGATGCATGAGGTTCTAACTCCATGGGGCTTGTGCAATGTCCACTGGAGGTATCTTGGGCAATGCCAGTGATGGGGCGCATGGTGAGAGTACGTGTAAGCTTGGTTTGATTGGTCAGCGTGTAGCTGACGGTGCCTGTGCTATTAATAGGAATGTCGAGCCTGGTGGGGGTGGTGGGAATGAGTTCAAATGTCGGTTGTGACAGTGCATGAGATAATAGTGGCATGAAGCAGGCAATTACGGTGATTAAACGCATATTTTGAGTTTTTATTTTCATGATGGCCCTGTTCGCTCCAAAAGTTATAAAGTTAAAGCCCGTGAGCATCTAACGCCAAGTTTGTATTCCTTAGGAGCCTCACCCTGATTGTTTTCGCCGGTTGAAAAAATCTGAAAAAAAGCGTATGTTTCAGGTTGGTCCTGCGACCCAGTAGAACTAAAAAAATAACCCTCTAAATTGGTAATGTACCCAAGCTGAACTAAATAATTTATTGCTGAATTGCGAGGACTATTTTCACATGGTCTACTTTCTCTAGTAGACATTTCACATATCGCAGGTAAGTACCAGTCCGAATAATTGTCAATGGTTGCTTTACAAAGGCCCGCTGCATAGGTTGTTAAATCAGTGGCAGGGTCCGTGGTAGGCGGCGAATAATAAGTAACAATATTATTCGTATCACATGCGCCATCGTTTTTTCCGTTACAAGCGTTTTGACCTGAAACTTGTCCGGTATCTGGATCAGGATTTGATTCGGTCGATATCCAGCTTATACCAAAAATGCTTACATTATCTGGGCTCCAAATAATTCCATTAGGATAAGCCTCTGCTTGGTTGGTTAATGTCACGGCTTTACCGCCCATGCTACCTGTTGTAGGCGTTGTGTCATCGATGGCATATACATAACCCGATTGATACACACTGCCTTGGGTCAAGATATTAAGTGTAGGTGTGAGGGTATTGGTGTTATTGCCTAATACGGTCAACGTGATAGGTACCGGTGATGTATCACCGGGTGTTGCACTGGGAGTGGCGCCAGGCGTGATGGTTAACACACAGGTTTCCGCAGCTGCAATTGTGTCGCAACTTTCAGGGGTAATCGTTGTACCTGTTGGTAGTGCAGGTGAAGCGGTATAAGTCACGTTGTTTGCTGGATTTGAGCCTGTATTGGTTAATGTGATGGTGCGAGCATTGCCGCTCACACTTAGGGCAAGTGTAGAGACGCTTTCTGATAAGGTTGTTTCGGCAGGAGCGGTTGTTTGTGTGATGTTTAAGCTATTGGTTTGGCTAGGTTGAGAACATAAAAAGGGATCGGGTGTGTTATCTGGTCCTGTGCTTATACATACAACGGGTCCAGAAGCAATATGTTGATCAATTTGACTGCCATCAATATTTAATGAAAGTAAACACGATGTTTTGGGCGCCAACGTGATAGGGTTTGCGCAATTATCGCCGGATGTATCTTGGGTAATGCCTGTGATGGGGCGCATGGTAAGGGTTCGTGCGACGGAGGTTTGATTGGTAAGTAGGTAACTCGCTGTGGCGGTGCTATTTATCGGCACTTGGAGCGTGGTTGGGGTGGTGGGTGTCAGGGTAAATGTCGCTTGTGACAGTGCGTACGACCATGCTGGAATAAAAAATATAAACGCCGTAACTAAGCGTGATTTTTGTGCTTTTATTTTCATGACGGCCCTGTCTGAATAAATAATTTCTAGGTTAGATTGTTGATGATTTGAAGCGCGCCGTCAATGCGCTTTATTTTGGTGCTGATAAAGGCGATGTTATATTTTTATCGGAATCTTCTTCATCTTCATCAGGATCAGGTTCAGGTTCAGGCGTTTGAAATATTGAAAAATCTAATATTTGTTGTGTGGTTGCTGAAATAAAAAGATTAAGCATGGATTTGGTGGCCCCTATGTTTTTTTGTTTTCTTTCTTGTTTCATAATTGTAGCGCCAAAGGCGTGTGCTACGGTGACCAGGCAAAGTGCGAAACACAGTTGTTTAAGCTGGTGAAAGAAACTATTTTTTTTGGGCTCCGGAACGGATGTATGATCAAGTAAGCGTGTAAGAGCAAATAAAAGTGTCCCGCCGATGATCGACGCGTCTTGAACGGTGTAGAGTGCGGACATGCCAGGGCTGGTGATACTGACCGTGCCGACACATGGTAGCTGTGTTCTGTGTGAGGTATGGATTACGCGATCAAGTTTATGCCGTGTTTCTAGCTCAAGATGCAGCGCTTTTTTTAATAAAATATGGTTATTATAGGTGATGGTTTGTTCTATGGATGCTTGAAAGGCCTTGGCATTATTTTTTTGAAAGAGATGCGTCAACCTGAGGTTTGAAAATCCTTGTAAGTGCCAAAATTCACGCTTCACAACATCAAGCTCTAAAACTTGTAAATATTCATCTAAAGAATGCCCACCTGCATGATGAATCATGTAAGCAATGAATGTTTTAAAAAATAATTCAAGTTGTTGAGGTTGGTCAGTATAGACCAGCTTATTTTCTCGTAATAATTGAGCCATGACCCTCAATTTAACCAGCATGGTGCCTGAAATAGAGCCTACAAAAGGCGTGACTTTATTAGAAAATATTTGGTCAGGTATATGATAGGAGCCTTGCATATAGGTAAAGTAATCTGCAGCGCGAGTGAAGCTAGCAGGTTTATTGTCGAGCAGCGCATCTCCCACAGGCAAGGGCATAAACGATCGCATAATACCTAAGGTATGGGGGCGTACGGTCTGATGGACACCATGCTTATGCCCGTTGGCGCGTCGATCTTCGTCGATCCGCGATGTTCGCCCACGCTTACGCTCGTGATAGACGGAATCAGTCTTAAAATAAATATCAAACGGTATGAAGCCGGAAGGCATCTCTTCAGGTACATAAACGGCTGTGTACATGCATTTTATGATAAGACGCAATTTTTCTTTTTGGTCGGCTTGAAATAATGGGTAACTATCGGGCTTATTTAATTTATTTAGACCATCCCAGTATTCAATGAATTGAGGTCGAGCTGGTGGTATCCGTCCATCAACAATAGGTTCCATCATGTTGTGTTCATCTTTTTCTATAAGATTAAAAATTGAATTGAAGTGCTGTTCTAAAAGATTGATATCAAGATCATCAAGCGATGTTGCCAAGGTATTGTGGCAAAGGTGGCTTTCGAAGTAACGGCGCACGGGATCGGTATTAATCGCATGCTTGGTTGTTTTAATGATGTAGGTGTCGAGCAAAGGGTCTTCTAATAGATCATTAAGCCGTGTATCAGTACGTGTGTTACGAACACCGGTAAGATAAATAGACTCGATGAGCTTGTACTTATTGGGAGTATCACGATATTTTTCTAAGAGAAGCGTTAACGCTTGAAAAACAGTGATTTCTATTTTAGGGGTCAAGGAGGTTACGTCTAATAATGATGCGTTCATTATATAATATCCCTATATGTGTAAGGACGGTGTATCGTACCGTGGATCTGGAATCGATGTTGGAGCATGAAACATCGACTGACTTGATACAGATATGAGATGAGATACGGGTTTATCATCATGAGCAGGCGGCATAGTATTTATAGGGTTATTATCAGGTTCAGGTCTTGCGATCTCACAGGCTGACGTTTCAGCTTGAGATGATAGAGGTACCAAGTAATTTAGGTCTTTTTCATCCTCTATTTCTTTTTCTATTTGATCTTCTATTGTTATGGGTATAAACGGAGCATCAATCGTGTGCTTTTCTTTAAGTTCTGCATGTAATTTTTTCTTTTGAATAATATGATTGTTATAAGTAATGGTTTGAGCCATGGTTTGATCAAATGCAGATTCGTTTGAATCTTGGAAAAGTTGTTTCAATGTAATACATGAAAATCCAACTAAAGAGTCAAATTCATGTTGTACAATCATGAGGTCTAAGACAGCGAGGAACTCATTCAGACTATGACCACCTGCATTATAAAGCATGTAGGAAACAAATGATTTCATGTAGAGTTCTAGCTGGGTGTTTATCGGGCTTTCTGAATCGGCACGAAAGGGTAGGTCACCCTCGCGTACTAAGATTGCCATAACCTTGAGTTGCATTAACATAACGCCAGAAATCGAGCCCACAAACGGCGTGACTTGATTATCGAAGATTATCTTAGGGATCGAGAGAGGCGACGTAGCTAAATGACCGTTATCTATATAAGTGTATTGATCTGCAGGTCGAGAATAGTTCGAAGGCTCTTCTGCAAACAATGCATCTCCTTGAGGTAGTGGCATATAGGAGCGCATAATGCCTCGCGTATGGGGTCGTACATATTGTTCAGGGTAATCTAGGCTGAATCGCTCTTTTCGTCCTCGGTTAAGCGGGCAATAGGGGGATTCTGGGCGACTATTATAAATATTTAGAGGGAGGTGGCGGTGAAGGGATTGCGTATTGACCCATGCACTTGCATACATGCATTTAGTAATCATGATTAATTTTTGTTTTCGATCTTCTAGAATATCTTCAGGTGTTAATCTACCTGAAATTGTTTTAGGAGAAAGTGACTGGTAGCTGTGGGGTTTATTTAATTGGAAGAGCGCATCTAAGTATTCGTCACGGTATACGTAGGGGTGAGAAACCTGTTCTTCTACAGCAAATTGAAATTCATCTCGATCACATTCGTGAATTAAAGCAAAAATCAGATGAAAATTTTCATGTAACAAGAGGATGTCAAGTTCGTCCAGTGATGTTGCTAAGGTGTTATGGGATAAATGACTTTCAAAATAACGTCGAACAGGATCTTCGTTAATATCCTGTTTGGTTGCGCTCACATGGAAGTTTGCCAGGCGTGGATCTTCGAGAAGTTTCTCGACATATCTTCGGGATCTTGGACCAAGCGTGCCGGTAAGATAGATGTGTTTGATGTGCTTAAGTTTACGTTGGGCGCTGTCATCATTCAGGTATTCTTGAGCGCCGTATTTTTCAGCTAATAGTGTGAGTGCTTGAAATACAGAAATTGTCACGTGTGTCATGTTGTAAGATACCATAAGTATTTATGCAGGCCATAGTGTACTTTATTTGGGTGCTAAATGCAATTGAGATTCATTTTTTGTGCTGTTATTTATCGGTGTGGTTATAATGGCTTGCTATGACAAGGTGGCACGGTAGGTGTCGGATTCCCTCGTTTGTTCCATTCGTCGGGGGTGTAAAGATGTAAACTTAAGGCATGTAAACCTGTGTTGAATTCGACTTCAACCAACGCATTAACGAGTCGATGACGTTCAAGGCGTGATAAGGCTTGAAATTTATCAGACACAGCCAGCACGGTGAAGTGAGTTTCAACGCCAGGACGGCGATGATTAGATGATTCGTCTTCAATGGTGAGATGTACTGGTAATAGCGCTTTAGAAAGGGCATCATGGAGTCGTTTTTTTCGTAACATAAAAAAGCAAGTCGTTGTATAGAGAAGGTGTCATGGATTATAACATCTTGTCTGTATTTGTCATTCATTGGATACTATGGAGAATGTATCATGAGGCACAAAAATTTTACTTTAGGATTTACATTGATCGAATTAATGATTGTGGTCGCAATCATCGGTATTTTAGCAGCGGTCGCTATGCCTGCTTATCAAAATTACACAACACGCGCACGGGTGATTGAGGGCTTTCATTTAGCTTCAGCTGCAAAGCTTGCTGTCTCAGAAGCCGTACTTGCTACAAATGCCCTACCTAAAAATCAAGCCGAAACCGGATATGTTAGCCCACCAGCCACAGCTAACGTTGCGTCTATTCGTATAGCAGATAAAACAGCTGTGATCACGATTACGTATACAGCCGTGGTAGGTAAAAAAAGTACGCTCATTTTAACACCGACTTTACATGACATGGGGGATGTATCGTGGTCGTGTCATGAGGGAAGCTTACCCGAGCAATATCGTCCGGCTATGTGTCGATAAAAGGTTGGCATTTCTCACAAAATACGGTGCTACGCTGGCCTAGCTTGATGGATTGTAAGTGTGATTGGCATACCGTACAGGGTAATCCTGCACGGCCATACACGCTGAGTTTCTGAGAAAAATATCCGGGTTTACCTTCTGTATTGACAAAGTCTTTCAACGTTGTGCCACCTTCAGAAATCGCATGTTTTAAAATCGCTTGAATCGATGTAACCAGCCGGTTGAATTGTGGCAGTGATATTAAGTTTGTGGGGGTGAGTGGATGAATGCCTGTTAAAAACAGGGCTTCAGCTGCGTAAATATTGCCAACCCCCACCACGATTTTATTATTCATAATGAATGATTTAATCGGTGTACGACGTGTTAGGGCTAATTGTTTTAAAAACTCGCCAGTGAAATTAAGATCAAACGGTTCTATACCCATCGATTTTAATAAGACATGCTGATGCGGGTCATCTTCAGTCCATAGGATGGCACCAAAGCGTCGTGGATCGTTGTAACGTAAGAGCATTTGATTGGATAAAACAAGATCCATATGATCGTGAGGTTTAGGGGGCGTTATTTGAGTTAAAAGCCTTATGCTACCCGACATACCGAGATGAATAATCAGTGTTCCTGTAGTGAAGCGAACTAATAAGTATTTACCACGCCGTGATAAGGATAAGATTTTTTGAGTACTTAATATGTTTTTTAAATCTGAGGGTATAGGCCAACGTAGTTGGGCGCAGCGAATGATGACATCATGAATAGTTATGCCCTCAATATGGGGTACGAGTCCACGCATAATGGTTTCGACTTCAGGTAATTCGGGCATAGAGTAGGGAGCGGGATAAGTGATTTGCTTGCATTGTACTTGGTATATGAATGCAAAAGTACACTAACGTGGCAAACGGGCAATTTAAATTGATGAGAAATACCAAAACATGGTATAAATACGGCAAAATTTTATTATGCGATTGCTGTGAGAAATTAAGTTATGCCAATTTATGAATACCAATGTTCGGCCTGTCATCATGCGTTTGATGTTTTACAAAAAATGAGTGACGATGCCATCAAACAGTGCCCTGAATGCAATCAAGATACGGCCGTTAAATTAGTTTCTGCAGCGGGCTTTCAGTTGAAAGGCACCGGATGGTACGAAACAGATTTTAAAACTAAAAATAAGCCAAGTGCAGCTGAAGAACCGGCTAAAAAAACAGTCAAAGGGAGCTCAGATTGAAAGGTAAATCAATACGCAGTTATCTTTTGGCGGGCCTGGTTGTTTGGCTGCCTATCATTGTGACGTTTGTTGTCTTACGCTTTATGATTGATTTGCTGGACAAATCCATTGCGTTATTGCCTGATGCTTATCGACCGGAGCAGTTATTTGGTTTTCATCTACCTGGTTTTGGTGTCTTGTTTTCGCTTTTACTGTTGTTTGTTACAGGCTTGCTGGTCACGAATTTTTTAGGTCAGCATTTCATGCGTTGGGGTGAAGCTATACTTGATAGAATTCCCCTGGTTCGTAGTATTTATAGCGCGACCAAACAAGTGATGGAAACTGTTTTTTCAAGCAACAGCCAAGCGTTTAGGAAAGTACTTTTGGTTGAGTATCCAAGAAAAGACATGTGGACCATTGCGTTTCAAACCGGTGCGGCAAACGCTGAAGTGATAGCACACACTGGGGTGGAAATGATGTCTATTTTTGTGCCCACCACACCGAATCCTACGTCTGGTTTTTTAATGATGGTGCCAAAATCTGACGCGAAAGAGCTTTCCATGAGTGTTGATGATGCGTTAAAGTTAGTTATCTCCCTTGGGGTCGTGCAAACTAAACACTAAAACGGATTGTATATGAGAAACATACTTAAGCTTTGTCTGATGTGTTTTCTTGTTTTATGGGGGACTGCCAGTACCGCATCACAGTATGCTGCGTCAGGTAAACTCATTGAATATCTAGCTGCGGAAAAAGTAAACCTTACGGTCACCAACAGTGAAGCGCGATCGCGCTTGAGCTCAATTACAGAAACAAATTTTCAAGAAAAAAAAGAAGCTGTGGCACGACAGCTTGTTCTGACTCATGAGAAAATGGAAGCGCTGAATGATTTTTTAGTAAGTCAAGAAAAAAGAAATGATGAATTGAAACTACGCTTAAAGCAATTAAAGCAATCGTCATCACGCCCTGAAGAAGTTGTGCTGCTTCAGGATTCTGTTAATCAAATGAAAGCGCTCATACACGTCAACGATAAGGCTATCGAACTTATTGTTGATAACCTGGAGCTCGCGCATCAATATGATAAATTACTTAACAAACAAGAGCGGGAGCTTATTCTCTGGGAGGCTAAACGGCAGCAGCAGCGTCAATTACAAGAAAAACACGACCAGATTCGTTTAATTGATGCTAAGCGTGCGTTAATTTATGACAAAAATATTGGCCTTGAACAGCAGAAAAAGACAATGTCTGAACGCGACAGTGAAGGCGAGAAGCTTCTAAATAATCAGGCGATTCTTTTACTTGACCATCAAATTACTATACTGACCTGGGAAATTGAGTTAATCGAAGCTGATTATTCATTTCTTGAACAAGGTCAAGATTTAAAGGCATTAGAGCTGCTGATGAGTGTGTATCAACGCGCACAAGTACAGTTTGCGGCTATGGGAAATGTATTAAACAAAATGCGTGCATGGACCGAGCAAGATAAATCCGGATTATTTAGTGAGCTTCAGCAGCCTTTGATCGATAAATTAAGAGCTAATATAGCCTCAAGTTTAAAGGAAATCACTCAGCTACAAGAGATATCCAAAAAAACAATCGAAGACAAACAGCGTGTGTTAAATGAGCAACGCACGTCACGCCAGCATTTTAAAGCCTATCGAGAAGAATCATGGTCGGGAATTTCGAAGCAATTAGCGCACATTCCCGTCCAGTTTTATCATTACGTCGAAGCCCTGGTCTTTAAAATGATTGATTATTATTTGTGGGAAGATACGTGGCCACAGGTGTTATTTTGGAGCGTGCTTCTTGGTATTGTTTTATTTGGATTTGGGCTTAGGCACATGCTTCGTCCAGTGACACAAGAAAAAGCGCGCTCACGATTTTCAGGTCATTTACTTGATGGGGCTTTATTATTATTTTACCGAAATATTTTGCAGTTTTCGGCCGCTGGATGTGTCATGGCCGCTTTAGCACTGAACCAAGTGCCTATGCTACAAGCGAGCTTACTTTTTCATGTGTTGCTGGTTTGGTTAATATACCGCCAGATGATTGGTTTGGCTCGTTTAGTTTTGCTGGAGCGAGTTACCGATGTAACGAATAGTCATGAAATGATTTTATACCATCGTTTAAAATGGCTTTTTTTATTGGGTGCTTGGTCGACGGGCCTTATGGTCTTGAGCCATGAATTGCCTTTACCGTTTTTATTGCAGGATATTTTTAATCGTTTCTTCATGTTGTTTTTATTGGGTGTATCGGTTGTACTTTGGAAAAGTCGCGATGCTTTTCCACATATCTTTCATCCTTGGTTTCGAACCAACAAGCCGCCGATTCGGCATTTAGGGTCGTTGTTAGGTATGCTTATCCCGTTTACGCTCTTTACAACGGCCGTGATTGGGTTGCTCGGGTTTGTTAATTTTGCTTGGCTTTTAAGTCGTTACCAGGCCTATTTTTTATTAATATTGACCGCTTATGTTTTACTTCGAGAGTTGCTGGCTGACGTGCTTGATTTATTGTCTGAGTGGATGGTATCTAAGTTAAATAACGGATGGTTGTGGATTGAGGCTATTGTGAAGCCGCTTGAAAAATGGCTTCATGTTGGCCTTGCCATGCTTGGTGTTTTTGTTTTTTTTCAAGGAGTCAATCAACATTGGGAGCAAAATCTTCCGTCACTGATCAATCAAATTGGGCATTACCCTATTATTAGTGGACCAAGCATTAAAATTACGTTGTTTAGTAGCATCGAAGCAATTGTTTTACTCATGGTTCTCATCTGGCTTTCGAGATGGACACGTGAATTATGTTATCGCTGGTTGTATCGACGTGTACTTGATGCGGCCATTCGAAACAGTATCTCCGTTTTTACACAGTATGCGGTTATTTTACTTGGTACGTTTATGCTTCTGCGTGTTTTAGGTTTAGACCTGACCGGCATGGGTATTATTGTCGGCGGACTTGCTGTCGGTATGGGTTTTGGCTTACGAGATTTTGCGAGCAATATTGTCGGTGGTTTAATGCTCTTAATTGAGCGGCCTGTGCGTGAAGGTGATTTGATTACGTTAGGTGAATATGAAGGACGTGTAGCACATATTGGTATTCGTTCCATGCGTATTTTATCATGGGATAACATGGATATTTTAATTCCAAATGCCGAAACATTTAATAAACCCGTGACCAACTGGACGCATCAAGATGGCGTGGTGCGAACGGTATTGCCGATTAAAGTGAGTCGTACAGATGATCCGAAACTAGTTCAGCAACTTATTTTAGATGTGCTGGAAATTATTCCTGAAGTCTTGAGTACGCCAGAAACGCAGGTCTATTTAAAGAAAATTGATGATGCTTTGCTTGAGTTCGATGTACGTTATTTTATTAATATTCAATTAAATACGCGTTTTTCGATTCGGTCAAAAGTTTTATTTGCGATCATGGCGCAATTTAAAGCAGCAGGTATTAAGGCTCCAATTCCACCGATGCGCGTTGAGTTAACGGCAGAGAAAAATAATTATGGTTTTGATGAGATAGAGCATAAACATGATGATGATACCGAACACTGAAACTGAGCTTTTATCTCTCTGTCGGGGGATAGAGGGGTTGAGTTTTGCTCAACTAGCAGCGAAGCTGGGTGTTTCTGTGCCGATGAATCCTGTGCATCGCAAAGGTTGGCTGGGTGTTTTAGTAGAAAAGGCATTAGGCACAACAGCAGGAACGGAGGCAAAACCTGATTTTCATCATTTGGGTATTGAACTGAAAACTTTACCACTTAATGCCCGGGGAAAACCGGTTGAGTCAACCTTTGTTACAAGCATTAATTTATTAACCATTCATCATGAACACTGGGAAACATCGCAATGTTACTCAAAATTAAAGCATGTGCTATGGCTGCCTATTGAAGGTGATGAACGTATTGCATTTGCACATCGACGCATTGGACGTGCATTTTTATGGTCAGCAACGCAAAAAGATGCGTGTATACTTGAACGCGACTGGACGGAGTTAAGTTTTATGCTGGGCAGTGGCCAGATGGCAGATGTTGATGCGCGCATGGGGGTCTATTTACAAGTAAGGCCTAAAGCTGCAAACTCCCGGTCGTTATGTTACGGTTTTGATGCGGAGGGGAATAAAGTACTAACCCTACCGCGAGGATTTTATTTAAGGCCATCGTTTACTGAAGCCATGCTCTCAGCAGCGATGTAATCTATAGGACGTAGGTTGTTTTTATATTGGGATGTGTATGAATAAAATTCACTTGAAACGTGTGTTAATGGTCTTGATGCTGTTGTTGTTTGTTTATCTTTGGGCTGTGCGTCTCAAGTTGCCAGCGCCACCTCCTATACCTCCAGCACCTCCTGAGATTCAAATTAAACCTGTAAGTTTTAATGCACTGCCTGGTTGGGATGCGAGTGACTCGCGAACGTCGCTTAAGGCTTTTCAAACTTCATGCCGCGCTTTTTTAAGACAGCCAGCAAACAAAGAAGTGGGGAGTTTACATGTTCCGTTAAAAGCTAAAGATTGGTGGCCTTCTTGCCGGGCGGCACTTAAGTTATCAAATGCCACAGAATCTCAAGCTAAATCTTTTTTTGAGGCGTGGTTTCAGCCAGCGATGCTTGAAGACAGTAAACCCCTCGAGGGAATTTTTACTGGTTATTATGTACCTGTTCATCAAGGTAGTTTAAAGAAAACAGCGCAATATAACGTGCCTATTTATGGCTTGCCAAATAATTGGGTTAGATTTAGGTTAAAAGATTTTGATAATAATTTACCCGATCGAAAAATTGTAGGGCGTATCGAAGGCCATGCGATTGTACCGTTTCATACGCGAGCGGAAATTAATAAAGGGGCTATTTCTAAAGTTGCTCCCGTACTGGTTTGGTTAGACAGCGAAGTTGATCGGTTGTTTTTAGAAATCCAAGGTTCTGGATTTATTAAGTTTGCTGATGGTAGCAATATGTTTATCGGCTATGCTGGCGAAAATGGGGCAGCTTATAGTTCGATTGCAAGTGTATTAATAGCGCGCGGTGTGATGACACGTGACACGGCTTCTATGCAAAAAATCAAGGCTTATTTTGAAGAGCACCCTGATCAAATGCAGGAAGTCATCGAGCATAATAAATCATTTGTGTTTTTTAGTAAGCAGAAAAAAGCCATCGCAATGGGAGCCCAAGGTGTATATTTGACTCCAGGGTATTCCATGGCAGTGGACAGGGCGTGGATCCCACTCGGTATGCCTCTCTGGTTAAATACAACCAAACCGGTGGCCGATTTGACATCAGCAGAATCCGAACCTTTTGATCGGTTATTTATTGCCCAAGACACCGGTGGTGCAATTCGTGGCCCGATTCGAGGCGATGTATTTTGGGGAACGGGTAAAAAGGCTGGGGCGATTGCAGGCCGTATGAAAAACAAAGGGGTGTATTGGTTGTTTCTTCCGCGGGAAGAAGCTAAAAAACCGGATTAATTCATCCGGTTTTTTTAACATAAATATGCAGTTTTTTGTATGGTATTGATAGTAAAGTATTTTTTGAGAATAATTGTTTTGCAATTAACACAACGTCATCCAAGTAATGATCGAGTTTTGTTTGTGGGAGCTGTAAAACACATGGCAGCCATCCTTTTACATATTGAATGTATTGCTCTTCGTTTTCGTATTCTACGCTAGATTCGATATGTTGTGTGTTGATATCGTTAAAACCGAGTGCTTTAAGCGATTGGATTAAGTAGTGGCCATCTAACATGTGTTGAAAAATAGAATATTTAGCGTCATCTCTCCATTGATGTAAATCAAGTGCTTGAATAAATGGTTGATAATAGGGAGACTCTTTTAGGTAAGTTACAGCAAGAAAATATCCTCCAGGCTTAAGCGCTTTGTAAATGCTGGCTAAGGTCGTTTGAATATCTCTAACCCAATGCAAACAGCTAAAACTGGTGATCACCGTATAGACTTTATCGCCATGGTCGCTTTCGGCATTTGCTTGTTTAAAGCTTAGGTTAGATGATGCATTAGAAAATGTTTTTTTTGCCAAATTAATCATTTCTTTAGATGAATCAATACCTAATATACGACCATGCTTAACATTATTTGCTAATTCAGCAGTAATTTTACCGTCTCCACAGCCAATATCTAATACAAGATCAGTCGGTGAAAATTGATGTTGTGCAAGCACTTCTGAGGCGCATTTTTCTTGAAAAGAAGAGTTTTGTTGGTAATGCTGTGCATTCAGTAATGCTTTACTCATAAATATCATCTAAATTGGTCTGGCCTCTGATGTTACCAAGATTAATATGTTTTGTTATTTGAGTAAAGCTTTAGAGCCTCTCGCCTCTCACGCTTACTTTTGGGTTTTAAATTGACTTATCTGGCCTACAGAACTACTTTTTAAGTATTATGCAAGCATTTATTTTGTAGGGAGTGGTCATGAATGATCTAAAAGAAAATAACATACCGCAAGGGCAGTCCTGGTACATTAGTCGAATGTTAGCCTTAGGGTTACCCACCTTGCAAAAATACGCTTAGTGGTGAGGTTATTGATGGCTTTTGTTATGGCTTAAGCATGATGTCTATGCAAGCTTATTTTTCAGGTGATATGGAAGCGTTTAATCAACGACTGGCTTTGATTTCTGAAGCACCACTGAATTATTTTGAAAATGACTTTGAGCAATTAAGAAATTTAGAAGCATCTTGCCTTAGTAACGGCGATAAAGAAGGGGCAAAGCAGCACCAACACACACGTTTAGAAATACAAGCCTTTTTTGATGGTCTTGCTCTTTATCAACTGATTGGGCAACCACAATATAATGATTTATTCGATCAACCTGTTGCCGCTCAAGATGGGAAAATAGTTATGCCCATGGTGCTTCCTATTTCGTTGGACTCACCTGAAGCAAAGCCTGTGCTTGTAGAAAAAATATTTGGTTCTTATGATGAAACAGAGTTTAAAGAATATTTAATGTTATTAAAAAATGCCATGAGCGAGCAATCTTTTGCTTTGAATTTGGCGTGCAATGGACATGCGACTAATTTGAATTATGATGCCAATACCAAGCAGTGGATATTTGTTGATTCAGAGCATTTACCGGCTGAATCGTATGCTGATGATGTTGATGTATTGGCCGATGTGATTATGAAGCATCATGGAGGCTCTCAAGGGATAAATTTAGTTACAACTGTATATACTCAAGCCAAAAACGAACCTCAAGCGCGCACTGTGCTAGCGCGACTTTCCCAAAATGAATCATGGAAGGATTTGCATGTAACAACGGAAGAAAAACTGACACGTTGTGTTGTAGCGGGAGGAGACCTTTTCCGCCTAGCCATATCACATGGTGTTGGGTCTGAAAGGGTTGGAAATGCTCTTACAACTTATAACGATAAAGATGGCATTGTAGATGGATTGACACTCGCTCTTATGCAGAAGAATCAAAATGTTGCGATGTTACTTCTAAAAAACATCATTAATCATCCAGATGATTATCCGGTATTTTTTTCGAAAGAACGAATAGGTGCATTATTGGAAATTACGTATCAAAAGCGCATGTGGGGATTAGTCAGTCCATTACTTGAAATATATGAGCAATTAAATAAAAAAGAAGTTACGGAAATATTTGGGCGCAAGTTAACCAATAATGCTTTAGAAACTGCATGTCTTGGAGGTGATATAAATGCTGTTGGACTTATTTTAGCATCAAGAAAAGTAGAGCCGACCCAGCGAGCACTTTTATGGGCTTTTTCTTACGGCAATGTTGAGGTTGTTCGTATGCTCATAGCTGATGGAAGATTAACGCCAACGCCTGATATGTTGAAACAGGCATTGGTTCGTAATAATCTCAAATGGCCTAACAGACTTGAAATGCTCAAGGCTCTGACGCAACAGCCGGGAGGGCTGGTTTTAACACGAGAGGATTTAACGTCTAGGTTATTTAGATGATCCTGACTTAATTAAAATGAGTTTAGAACAAGGCATTCAATTCACGGAAGAAGATTTATATCATGCGTGCTGTTCTGATAACAGTTCAGTCATCGAATTATTGTTAGATTCAGGCGTTAAGCCGACAGAAAAAGCATTTCATGCGCTCACGATGAGCCCCAATCCTCAAAAATCAAAGTCACTTGTGTCTATGCTTGAGCATGGTTTGACGCCGACACCTGAATTAATGAACACATGTTGTGTGCGCGACTGCCTTGATACAGCTAAATTTCTTGTAAGCGAGGGGTTACAGCCGACACGTAAGGATTTTAAGCTTTCCAGCACGATAGGAGCAGCTCATGTTGTACGCTGGATGATTGAAGAGCAGGGTGCTAAACCCTCGGTTTCGTTATATAAAGATGTATGTAGCATGAATTTTTCTGGAAAAAATAATAAAGTGCTTAATATTTTAATTGAACCAAAATATTACTGGCGGTTAATATAATAACATGGCAGATAATAAGGTAGTGCTTCATAAATATGATTCTCGTTGTTGTGAGCACGGTATTCTGCGTCTTTCATACAGCGTTTCTGAGGTATAAGCCTTTTTGGGGCCAGTAACTTGATATGTTAATGAAAAATTATCAAATAAATTTTTATCTAAAAAACCAAAAAATTTATAATGCGCTTCATAATAATCTTGGCTACATTGATGATTGGCATGGGCCGTTAAGGCTACGTTTGTTTGATCTGAGTTGAAGTGTAAGCGATAAAACAAAGTGCTTGGCTTACTGCTTGTTGAAAAATATTTTTCTATTTTATTTTCGATGGGACAATATTTATAGATATATTCGCGTTGTATTTTGAGTTTTGCGCCAAGTGTAGTCGTTAATACGCCCTTTTCTTGATAATAAAGCGTGGTTTTATCTATTTTTCTTATGGATACGGAGGGCAGAATCTAGATCCAAGTGCGACAAATGATTAAGATGTTATGC